>ERZ1673699.1710-NODE-1710-length-16562-cov-6.802447_pt1 | contig 16562 bp, 13 predicted proteins | sample MGYA00580229_ERZ1673699 | MGnify/ENA primary metagenome ERZ1673699 (study PRJEB41218, sample SAMN15661785) | gut metagenome | host: Homo sapiens | place: Canada: London | collected 2015-08-20/2019-03-30 | study: EMG produced TPA metagenomics assembly of... | reverse complement strand
CGCGGGCGTAGGAACCCGTCAGCGGGCCTTCGTCCATCTTCTCCATGATGCCCTTCAGGATGGCGGGCATGAAGCGCGCGTCGATCGAGCCGCCCACGATTGCCGAGTAGAACTGCAGTTTACCGCCCCACTGGAGGTCGTATTCCTCCTTGTTTTTGGGGTTCACCACCAGATCGCCCTTTCCGGGAACCTTGTAGTTCTTCGGTTCGCCGATCCCTTCATAATAGGGCTCGATAATCATGTGCACCTCGCCGAACTGGCCTGCGCCGCCCGACTGCTTCTTGTGACGGTAGTCGGCCTGGGCTACCTTGGTGATGGTCTCGCGGTAGGGAATCTTCGGTGCGATGTATTCGTAGGAGAGTTTGTTCTCCTTCTCGATGCGCGAGCGGAGGATGTTCAGGTGGTGTTCGCCCTGCCCCTGGATGATCGTCTGCTTCAGCTCCTTGGAGTATTCCACGAGGATCGTCGGGTCCTCGAACCTGGCCTCGTTGAGCACCTTGCCCAGCTTCTCCTCGTCGGCCTGGTCCTTGCATTTGAGGGCGGCGCGGTAGCGCGGCTCGGGGAAGACGATCGGTTCGATCGTCACCGGGGCCGACGGAGCCGATAGCGTGTCGTTCGTGCGCGTGCCTTTCAGCTTCACCGTGCAGCCGATGTCGCCGGCCATGAGCTCCGTGACCTTCACGCGGTTTTTACCCGCCACGGCGAACAACTGCGAGAGTTTTTCCTTGTTGCCCGTGCGGGTGTTCACCAGCTCGGTGCCTTCGGCGATTTTGCCGCGGATCACGCGGAAATAGGTGATCTCGCCGATGTGCTGCTCGACCTGGCTTTTGAAGATGAACGCCACGGCGGGAGCCGTCTCGTCGGCCGTGATCTCCTCGCCTTCGGTCGAGAGGAATGCCGGGGCCTTCTGCGGGCCGGGGGCTACGTTGATGATGAACTCCATCAGGCGCTTGGTGCCGATGTCGCGTTTGCCGCTGGTGCAGAAGATGGGCATGACTTCGCGGTTGGCGACGCCGATCTTCAGGCCCGAGCGGATGTCGTCCTGCGTGAGCGAGCCCTTGTCGAAATAAAGCTCCATAAGCGCCTCGTCGTGCTCGGCGGCCATTTCCACCAGCTCTTTGTTCAGCTCCTGGGCTTTCTCCAACTCCTCGGCGGGGATTTCGAGTTCCTCGCGGTGTCCGTCGTTGTCTTTGAAGCGGTACATCTTCATCAGCAGCACGTCGATAAAGGCGTTGAATTCCGCGCCCTGGTTGACGGGATACTGCACGATGACGGGTTTCACGCGCGACGACGCTTTGATGGACTCCACGGTGGCTTCGAAGTTGGCCTTGTCGGCGTCGAGCTGGTTGACCACGCCGATGACGGGTTTTTTCAGCAGGCGCGCGTAGCGGGCCTGTATTTCGCTGCCGACCTCCCAGCCGTTCTGGGCGTTGAACAGGAAGACGCCCACGTCGCCGACTTTGAACGCCGAGAAGAGGCTTCCGCAGAAGTCGTCCGAACCCGGGCAGTCGATGATGTTCAGCTTGCGGTCCATGAATTCGGTGAAGAGGATCGTCGAATAGATCGAGCGTTTGTATTCGTGCTCGATATCGGTGTTGTCCGAGAGCGTGTTGTTCGCCTCGATACTACCCCTGCGGTCGATGACCTTACCCTCAAAGGCCATCGCTTCGGCAAGGGTAGTTTTACCCGTGCCGGGCGCGCCGATGAGTACGATGTTTTTGATCTCTTTGGCTGAATAGTTTTTCATATTCCCGTATGGTTTTAAGGTATTCGTGATTTGGTTCTCATTTCCCGTGCCGTCCCCGCTTCCGCGGCGGCGACTATAAATATACGAAATATTCGGGAAAAACAACCCCCGGAATGAAAAAATCGCCCCCGGGAGGCGATTTTTCAGTCTGTCCGGAATACGTCCGCCGGTTAGGGCAGCCACTCCGCCAGTACGGGCCGGATGACGCTTTCCATGACCGTGTATCCTTCGGGCGTGGGGTGCACGCCGTCTTTGGTGTATTCGCTGCGCATCGACCCGTCGCCGGCATCCATCGCGCCGTAATAATCCACCCACGTCAATCCCCGCTCCGCGGCGTACTGCTGCAGCCGGGCGTTCAGGGCGGCGATCTTTTCGGGCACCGATTCGATCTCGGGGCGCCACGGATACTTCCCGGCCGGGAGCACCGAGCAGAGGATCGGCCGGATGCCGGCGGCGAGGGCCAGCTCGGCCATCGAGACGATGTTTTCGACGATGTGTTCGCATTCGATCGGACCGTTGTTGCCGGCGATGTCGTTCGTCCCGGCGAGGATCACCACGGCTTTCGGGCGGAGGTTGATTACGTCGGCGCGGAAGCGGCAGAGCATCTGGGCCGAGACCTGCCCGCCGATTCCGCGGCAGGCGAAGTTGTTGTCGGCGAAAAATTCCGGATGAGTCCGGCCCCATCCCTCAGTGATCGAATTGCCCATGAACACCACGGTGGGAGCCGTCGTCAGGGAGGCGTTGGCCTCAGCGTAACGACCGTAATTGGCCCAGTCGCGCTGCTGTCCCGCGACGAGCAGGGGCAGTGCGAGGGCAAGCAGGAGCGCTATCTTTTTCATCGGCGGTCTATTTCTGTGCCTGGGTGATGTTGCGGGCGTTGCGCTCATTGTCGTTCCGGCGGCGGGAACTGCCGAAGCGGCCCAGGAGCCATCCGGCGCAGAAGACGATGAGGTAAATGGCGATCTTCACGAAGAGGTTCTCGAGTCCGTTGACGATGTTTTTCGAGAAGATGGCGATCAGGAGCACGGCGATCAGCGCCAGTGATCCGTAGATGATCCATTTCGTTTTGGTTGTCATGGCAATTTCCTTTTTTTTGTTTTACTTGTAGCGCAACCCGGGCTCTGATATGCAGTTCCCGGCATCGCCCTTAAAACCCGCTTCTTAAGCGGGCGAGCTCTTCGGCTGTGACGGGTATCTTGCGGTCGCCGATGATGCGGCTGCCGGTCTCCGTCACGAGAATGTCGTCCTCGATGCGGATGCCCCCGAAATTGCGGTAAGCGTCGAGCGCATCGTAATCGACGATGCCTTTGTAAAGCCCCTCGGCGCGGCACTTGTCGATCAGCGCCGGGATGAAATAGAGCCCCGGCTCGTCGGTCATCACCGTTCCCGGCTCGAGGCGCCACGCCGCGCGGTAGATGCACGTGCCCGATTGGGCGGCGCGTTCGGCGATCGACGCGAAGTCGAACGACCGCTCGCCCATGGCCTCGCAGTCGTGTACGTCCATGCCCAGCCCGTGCCCGAGCCCGTGGGGCATGAGCATCGTCATCGCCCCGGCGGCCACCGCATCGGCGGCTGTGCCTTTCAGCAGCCCGAGGCCCACGAGCCCTTCGGCCAGGGTCATGTAGGCGGCATTGTGTATCTCGGTGTACATCATGTGGGGTTTGACGATGCGGGCCACGTGGTCGTGCGCGGCCAGCACGATGTCGTATATCTCGCGCTGTTGCTGCGTGAAGCGTCCGCTCACGGGGTAGGTGCGGGTATGGTCCGAGCAGTAACCTTCGACACTCTCGCCTCCGGCGTCGCACAGCAGCAGGCGGCCCTCCTCCAACACGCCGTCGGCGTTGAGGTTGTGCAGCGTCTCACCGTGCTGCGACACGATCGAGGGGAACGATACGCCTTGCCCCAGCGACTTGGCGACGCCCTCGATGGCGCCCGCAATCTGGCGCTCGACGACGCCCGGACGGCACATCTTCATCGCCGTCGTGTGCATCTCATAACCGATCGTGAAGGCGCGTTCCAGCTCCTCGACCTCCTCGGCGCTCTTCTTCTCGCGCATCTCCGCCACGGCGAACATCAGGTCCACCGACTTGTAGTCGTGCAGCAACTCGGGTTTGATGCCCAGCAGCGCCGACAGCTGGAGCTTGGTTTCGCCGCGGTAGGGCGGCAGGTAGTGAATCCTGCGGCCCAGTGCGACGGCCCTGCGGAGGCGTTTTTCGAGCTCGGCCATCGGGAACGTGGCCGTGATGCCGACCCCGGCTCCCATCTCGCGCAGCGTGGGCTGCGGACCGGTCCAGATGATGTCCTCGACGGTGAAGTCGTCGCCGTAGAGCGCCTCCTCGCCCGTGTCGGCGTCGATCACCCCGACCATCGACGGGACGTTCAGCCCGAAGTAGTAGCGGAACGACGAGTCCTGCCGGAAATAGTAGGTGTTGTTGGGGTAGTTGTTCGGCGACAGGGGGTTGCCCGGGAAGAGGATGATGCCGCTCCCGATCTTGGTGCGCAGTTCGTGACGGCGCGCGGTATAGGTTTTTGCTGAAAACATAGGCGTTTGAATAAAAAAGGGGCGTTATGCCCCCAAATATACGAAAAAAATCGGGATTGGTCAATCCTGCGGGGCAAATTCCACGCGGGCCCCCGTGTCGTCGACGCTGACCGTCACCCGGCGTCCGAGGTAAACCGCCGCGTTGGGCTCGATATGCCCCGCGGGAAATCCGAAGACGACCGGTATTCCCAGCGGCCGCGTGTAGGCCGAGACGACCGCGTCGGCATCCGCCACACCGAACTTGTCGGCCCCGAGCATGTTCGAGAAATGGCCCACGAGGACGGCTTTGACGCTCCCGAGCCTGCCGCTGCGTGCGAGGCTCTGCATCAGCCGGTCGATGCGGTAGACGAACTCCCCGACCTCCTCGATCAGCAGGACGGTCGGCGCGTCCGTCAGCAGTTCCTCCGGCGTGCCCGTCGCCGAGCCGATCACCGTCAGGTTGCCCCCGGCCAGACGTCCCGAGGCCGTTCCGGACTGGTTGAGCGGATGGGGTTCGACCTCGATGCGCACCGTCTCGCCAAACAACGCCTGCCGGAGCGATTCGGCCGAAGGGTCCTCCTCGTCGAAGAGAAACCCCGAGGGCATGGGACCGTGGATGCTCTCGATGCCCAGCCGCCGCAGCGCCAGGTGGAGCATGGTGATGTCGCTGAACCCGACCACCCATTTCGGGTGTTCGCGCAGCCGCGCGAGGTCCACGAGCGGCAGCAGGCGCACCGAGCCGTAACCCCCGCGGCAGGCGATCACGGCTTTGACCGACGGATCGTCGATCATCGCCTGCAGGTCCGCGGCGCGCTCTTCGTCGGTCCCGGCGAAGTAGGGTTGTTCACGGTCGGCGCAGTGGGCGCCGAATTTCACATGCAGGCCCCACGATTCGAACCGTTGGCGGATTTTCGCCGTGTCGGTTTTCAGCGGCAGTTTGCCCGCCGGGGCGACGATGCCCACCGTGTCGCCCCGCTGCAGGTAGGGCGGACGGATGAAGACGGCGGTGTCGGGGCATTGGGCTCCGGCGACGAGCGGAGCGAGTAGTAACAGTATCGGAAGAAGGTGTTTCATGGTCTGGATCGTTTGCGCCGGGCGAGCCCTTCGGGCAGGGGCAGGGAGATGCGTGCGAGGCTGACGACGGCGCCGATGACGGCGAAGCCTCCCGCCAGCAGCAGTGCCGCGTGGGTGCTGTTTTCGGGGACGATGTGGAACAGCAGGGCCATCAGCGCCGCGCCCGTGGTCTGTCCGATGAGGCGGGCCGTGGCGAGCATGCCGCTGGCCGAGCCGCTGCGCTCGGGTGGCGCCGAGGCGATCAGGATGCTGTTGTTGGGCGACTGGAAGAGCCCGAATCCGGCGCCGCAGAGCACCAGCCGCCAGATGATGTCGAAATCGGTCGGATGCTCCGGGAGAAATGCCAGCAGGAACAGTCCCGCGGCCATCGCCGTGAGGCCCGTGCCGCCCAGCAGTCCGGCGTGGATGCGCTCGACGAGCATGCCCGCCGCCGGGGCGACGACCATGATTACGGCGGGCCAGGCCGTCAGCAGCAGTCCCGTTTGCACGTCGTTGTAACCGCAGGCTTGCTGCAGGTAGAAAGGCAGCGCCACCAGGGCGAGCATCTGCCCCAGGAACGAGCAGATCGACGTGGCGACCGACACCGAGAAGATCGGGATGCGCAGCAGGTCGAACGGCAGGATCGGATAGGGTTCGCGCAGCTGGCTGCGGATGAAGAAAAAGCCGATGACGAGCAACGCCGCGACACCCAGTGTGAGCAGGCGCGGGTCGAGTCCGTGGGAGAATCCCTCGACCGAGGCCATCAGCAGGCCGAACGTCAGGGCGTTCATCACCGCGTCGCGCCAGTCGAAGCGGTGTCCGCTGACCCGCACGGGGTTTGCCGGCAGGAAACGGCGGCTGAGCGCCAGGGCGATGAGCCCTATCGGGATGTTGACGGCGAAGAGCCACGGCCAGTCGGCCACCGAAAGGATGCCTGCGGCGAGCGTGGGCCCGGCCACCGACGATACGGCGACCACCGTGGCGTTGATGCCCATGCCGCGTCCCAGCTGGGCTTTGGGGTAGATGAAGCGGATCAGCGTGGTGTTGACCGAGGTGATGGCCGCGGCCCCGAATCCCTGCATCACGCGCGACAGCACGAGGGTCTGGAGCGATCCCGAGAGCGAACAGCCCACCGACGCCACCGTGAAGAGCATCAGTCCGCCGATGTAGACTTTGCGGTAACCCACCACGTCGCCCAGCGCCGAGAACGTCAGCAGCGAGACCATGATGGCCAGCTGGTAGGCGTTGACGATCCAGATCGAGTCGGCGGCGGAGATGCCCAGCTCTACGCCGATGGTGGGCAGGGCGACGTTGGCGATGGTTCCGTCGATCACCGACAAAGAGACGCCGAAGGCCACGGCCAGGATGGCCCCGAGCCGCCGGGGCATGGGCAGTCCGTCCGTATTGGGTTGGGGTATGTGGGGTGCGGCGTACATTGCGACTGCAAAAATAGGGAATTTTTCGGGCTTTTCCCGGCCAAGAGCCGGGATTTGGGAAAAGGGTCGCAGCGGAAATCTGGCCCCGATGTGCAAAATGCTGCCGCAGCCCCTGAATCCGGCGTCTTACGCCGGTACTTTTGGCATCAAAAGTACATCAGTATCGGTAAAGGCAGGCCCGAAAAACGCGAAGACCCGGAACATTCCGGGCCTTCGCCACACAACTATTATTGGGTTTTGCCGTCGCTGCGGCCGGTAAGAGGACCGCCTCCGGGCCAACCCGGCTTTGAACTTTTTATTTTAAATGGTTGTGGTTTTCAGGTCGGTTCGCTGTGTCGTTACCGGCGGCAGCTCTCGGGAACGATGTCGCCTTCGGGCTCGATGCCTTTGAGGTACTTGCCGAAGAATTTCTCCATCGCGCGGTAGAAGTCGAAACGGTTCTCCTCGTTGTGGAAGCCGTGGCCTTCGTTGTCCTTGACCATGTAGTCCACATGCACGCCGCGGCTGCGCAGCGCTTCGACCATCTGGTTGCTCTCGTTGATGTTCACGCGGGGGTCGTTGGCGCCCTGCACCACCAGCAGCGGGGTCTTGATGCGCTCGGCGTTGAGGGCCGGCGAATTCTCGCGCAGCATCTCGGCGTCCTTTTCGGGGTTGCCGACCATCTCGTACATCATGTCGAGCATCGGTTTCCAGTAGGGCGGAATGGTTTCGAGGAACGAGAAGAGGTTCGACACGCCCACGTAGTCGATGGCGCAGGCGTAGAGGGCGGGATCCTTCACGATGCCCTGCAGCGTGGCGTAGCCGCCGTAACTGCCGCCGTAGATGGCGATCTTCGCGGGATCGGCGATGCCTTTGCCGATCAGCCAGTTCACGCCGTCGGTGATGTCGTCCTGCATCTCCTGCCCCCACTTGCCGTAGGAGATCTCCATGAAACGGCGTCCGAAGCCCGTCGAACCGCGGAAGTTCATCTGCAGCACGGCATAGCCGCGGTTGGCCAGGAACTGCGCCTCGGGGTTGAAGCCCCACGAATCGCGGGCCCACGGGCCTCCGTGGGGGTTCACCACCACGGGCAGGTTTTTGGCGTTGTGCATCGTCTTGCCCACGGGCAGTGTGAGGTAACCCTCGATGCGCTCGCCGTCGCGCGACGTATATTCGATGGGGAGCATCTCGGCCATTTCCTCCTGTTTGATCCACGGACGGAGATCGGCCAGCTTGGTCATCGTGTCGGCTTCGGCGTCGTAGAAGTAGTAGGCGCCTGCCGTGCGGTCGCTGCCGGCGTAGACGATGTATTTGTCCTCGGCCTTGTTCGAACCGCCGATGCCCAGTTCATAGCCGCGCAGGTGCTTCTCCATGCGGCCGAACATGTCGCGGGCCTCTTTGTCGAAGAAGTGGCGCGTCATTCCCTTGTGGCCTTCGTACGATACGCCCAGGAGTTTTTTCTCCTTCTCGCTGTACCAGACGCCGTTCAGGTCGTAGGTGTCGTTGGTGTAGAGCGTCTCTTTCTCCTCGCACGTCGCGGGGTCCATCAGCACGAGGGCCTCCTTGTCGCGGCCGAGGTTGGTGATGGCGTAGACCATCCGGTTGTCGGGCGTGAACGTTGCGAAGTAGACCGACTCTTTGAAATTGGTCGTCAGCACGGGGCGGAACTCCTCGGCTTCGGTCTCGCGGTAGCGGATCTGCGAGTTCACGCCGTCGACGACGGCGTAAGCCACGCGCAGGCGGCCGTCGTGGTCGGTCTGCCAGCCCTGCACGTCGCCGGGGTTCTCGCAGAGCATCGTCATCTCGCCGGTGTTGAGGTTCAGGCGGTAGGGGTCGGATATCTGCGGGTTGCGCTGGTTGGTGCCGATGATCATCAGCGAGTCGATCTCCTCGAGCGGATCGATGATCTGGGTCCTCACGCCCGGGATGGCGGTGTAGGCTTTGGGGTCGGAGCCGTCGATGTTGACGCCGTAGAGCTGGTAGTTCTCGTCGCCGCCCGTGTCCTTCAGGTAGAGGATGCGGTTGTCGTTGGCCCAGAAGTATCCGGCCAGGTCACGCTCGGTCTCCGAAGTGATGCGCACGGCGTCGTCGGAGCCCACCTCCTGTACGAAGATGTTGCGGCGGCTTTCCCAGGGAGCCATGTAGGAGAAATACCTGCCGTCGGGGGATATCTGGTAGCCCGACTTCTCGGAGTTCCGGAAGAAGGTCTCCATCGGCAGTTCGGGCGCCGATTTCGGGGCGCAGGCGACAGCCGTGGCGGCCATTGCGGCGATGATAAGGAGTTTTTTCATGGGATTTATTTGTTTGAGTTCTCACTCTTTTCGGCTGTCCCGCGCCAGATGTTCGTCAGGCAGAGCAGCAGCACGATGACGATCGGCAGGTCGCTTGCGTGCGACGCTTCGGGGAACATCAGCTGTGTTGCGACCTTCACGGCGAAGGCGGCCACGACGAGAAAAACGGTCAGGATGCGGATGACTTTTTCGGTTTCCATAGGGGACTGTCTTTTATTTGACACTGCAAACTTACGAAAGATTTTTTGAAAAACAACCAATATTTATTGAATTTCGATAAATAATTTTCGATAGTTGAGGAAATCGGCCTCCGGGGCACGTAAAAAGGCGCATCCTGCGATGCGCCTTTTCCGATGGGCCGGTCTCAGACTTTGAGGTATATTTTCTTCCGGTCGAGGAACCGTAATAACAGCCAGCAGACGGTGACGTAACCCGCCGAGAAGATCACCGAGGCGACCTCGGGCGAGAATTTCGATCCCAGTCCGCCGAAGAAGAATTCGGAGGTGTAGCTCACGCGGACGATCCGCTGGACCATGTAGATCGTAATCGAGTTGAGGCCGATGACCTGGAAGAAGTAGCTCCACCGCCGCCACTGCCGCACATCTATTATATAATAGAACAGCGCGAACATCCCCAGCGAATAGGCTCCTGCGGCAAAGACGAAAGCCGGGGTCCAGAGTTTCTTGTTGATGGGCTGCAGCGGGTCGAGGCAGAGCGCGAGCGCCAACAGCAGGGCGGCCCCGGCGGCCATCCGGAGCGCTTTGCGGCTGCCGGAAATCTGCTCCTCGGAACGGCGGACGAATTCGCCCGTGAACATTCCCAGCATCGCCGTCACGATGGCCGGCAGGGTGCTCAGCAGCCCTTCGGGGTCGAATCCCCGGTTGCCGTAGAGGTGTGCCGGCATGATCGTCCGGTCGATGTAGCCCACGATGTTGCCCGCCTCGGTCAGCGGTCCGGCCCCTGCGGCGTCGGGCGCTGCGACGAATTGCAGCAGCAGTCCGTAACCGACGAGGATCGCGGCGGCAAGGACGATGCGCGTGCGCACTCCGAACCGGATGAACAGCATCGCCGCGAACATCCACGCCAGTCCGATGCGGCCCAGCACGCTCGGCAGGCGCAGCGTCGCGAAGTCGAGGTCGAACAGCCCGTTGTAGACCAGTCCCAGCACCACCAACGTCACTCCGCGGCGGATTACCTTCGTGTAGATGCTCCGTTCGCGGACTCCTTTTTCGCGCTGTTTGGCCAGCGAGAAGGGAAACGAAATGCCCGCGATAAAGAGGAACAGCGGGAAGATGGTGTCGTGGTGGAAGAACCCGTCCCACGCGGCGTGGCCCATCTGGGCCGACATCCAGTCGGCGAAACTCCCGGGCCAGAGTTTGCACAGGGCGACGACGAGCCCTGCGAAACCCATGATGAAGAGCATGTCAAAACCCCGCAGGGCGTCGAGCGAGAGAAGCCGCTGCGGGGCGGTCGGTTTGGTCGGTTGAGGTTTCATCGTTATCGGGTTTCAGGCGTTGTCCGCCGGAACGAATTTGTAGAGCTGGTCCCCGCGGCGGATCACGCCGGGGGTGCGGATGGCGCAGAGTTCGCCCTGCGCGACGGAATCCACGGGCGAACCGTCGGGTCCGTGCAACTCTTCGAGCGTCTGCTCGGCGACGCCGGTGGTGGCCCCGAGGAAGAAGATCGGTTCCCCGACGGCGAGGGGCGCCGCCTCGACCGCGACTTCGGCCACCGATAGTTTTTTGTAGAAATTCACCACCTTTCCTACATACACTTTACGTTGTGTGGCCGACGACCCGTAGGCCGGGCTGTGCTCCACGACGGGACGCCCGGCGTAGTAGCCCTCCCAGAACCCGCGGTTGAAGACCGTCCGGAGCCGTTCTTTCAGCCCCTCGGCCAGCGCGGGGGTGTAGGTCCCGGCCTCGATGGCCCGGAGCGCCTCATCGTAACACTCGACCACGCGTTTGACGTATTCCGCACCGCGGGCGCGCCCCTCGATCTTCAGCACCCGGACTCCCGCAGCGATCATTTTGTCGAGGAAGTCGACCGTGCAGAGGTCTTTGGGCGAGAGGACATAGCGTCCGTCGATGTCCAGCTGCGCCCCGGTCTCCTGGTCCGTGACGGTGTATTTGCGGCGGCACAGCTGGCGGCAGGCGCCGCGGTTGGCCGAGCAGTTGGTTTCGTAGAGCGAGAGGTAGCACTTGCCCGAAACGGACATGCACAGGGCGCCGTGGGCGAACATCTCGATCTCGACCAACCCGCCCCGCGGGCCGCGGATCTCCTCCGCGGCGATTTTGCGGTGTATTTCGGCCACTTGCTCCAGCGTCAGCTCCCGCGCCAGCACCACCGTGTCGGCCCACTGGGCGAAGTGCCGCACCGCCTCGGAATTCGAGATGTTGCATTGGGTGGAGATGTGGACTTCCTGCCCGATCTGCCGGGCGTAAAGGATCGCCGCCATATCGGAGGCGATCACGGCGTCGATCCCCGCGGCCTTGGCGCGGTCGATCACGGCGTGCACCTCGGCGATTTCGTCCTCGTAGACGACGGTGTTGACCGTCAGGTAGCTCCTCACGCCGGCTTTGCGGGCCGTGGCGGCGATCTTTTCGAGGTCGTCGAGCGTGAAGTTGGCCGCCGAGGCCGAACGCATATTGAGTTTCCCGACCCCGAAGTAGACGGCGTCGGCGCCGGCCTGAATGGCCGCCGCGAGCGATTCGTACGACCCCACCGGGGCCATTATTTCGATGTCCGAACGTTTCATGGCAAATTACAATTCAAAATGCACCATGCAGAATGCACAATTATTTTTTTTGCAGATTCGATTTTGCCGTTTTGACGATGCTGGTCAACAATCTCGTCAAAACGTTGCATTCCGGAAATATGCTTTCCATCTCTTTGTCCGTCAGCAGTTGTGTCCGGTGCAACAGCTCCAGCCAATATTCGCTCTCCTCGGCTTCTTTGAGTGCGATGTTCATTTTTGCGATGAAATCCTCCTGCGTTTGGGCACGAAGTCCTTCCCGGACGTTTGCGCCCACGCTCGTTCCGCTTTTGAGCAGCTGTCTGGGGATGTGGCGGTCGATGGATTTGGTGCACAGGTGTTTATGCAGATTTACGATGCGCACGGCGAAATCCAGGCTTTTGGTCGCAATCACATTCTCTTTTTTCGGCTGCGGTGTTGGAGATTGTGCATTCTGCATTTTGCATTGTGAATTAATTCTTCCGCCCCATCAGGCTCATGGCGTAGTCGCGCATCCGCTTGGTGCGGGCGGGCTCCACCGAGAGGGTGTCGAGGATCGACAGCGCCCGTTCGAAGCGCAGCGAGATCTGCTGCTCCGTGAGGCGCGGCACCTCCAGCCGGTCGTAAACCGTCTTCACGGCGGCGATCTTCTCGGCGTTGCCGAGCTTCGGGTCGCGGTAGGCGGTGCGGAGCACTTCGCGGGCCGCTTCGTCCGCGCGGCTCATGGCCGTGACCATCAGGTAGGTTTTCTTCCCTTCGAGGATGTCGCCCCCGATGGCCTTGCCCAGCCGTTCGTCGCCGTAGCTGTCCAGCAGGTCGTCCTGCAGCTGGAAGGCGAGCCCCAGTTCGACGGCGAAGCGGCGCAGCCTGCGGCAGTCCTCCTCGGAGGCGCCGCCCAGCATCGCGCCGATCACCACGGCTCCGGCCAGCAGCACCGAGGTTTTCAGCTCGATCATGTGCATGTACTCCACGACCGAAACTTTGGGTTTCTGCTCGAAATCCATGTCGTACTGCTGTCCCTCGCACACTTCGAGGGCCATGTCGTTGAATGTCGCCAGCACCTGCGGCAGCAGCTTTGCCGGAACGGTGCTCAGCAGGCGGTAGGCGTAGATCAGCATGGCGTCGCCCGAGAGGATGGCCACGTTCCGGCCCCATTTGGCATAGACCGAGGGTTTGCCGCGGCGCACGGCGGCGTTGTCCATGATGTCGTCGTGCAGCAGCGTGAAATTGTGCAGCACCTCGACGGCCGCGGCCGCGGGCAGCGCCTGCTGCAGGTCGTCGTCGAAGATGCCGCAGGCGAGCATCAGCAGCATCGGCCGCAGGCGTTTGCCGCCTCCGGCCAGCGAATAGCCGATGGGTGCGTACAGGAGTTCGGGTTCGGCCGGGAAATCGGCCTGTGCGAGGTAATTCTCGATGGCGGAAAGTATCTGTTCGTTGCTTTGCATAATCCGGGTAGTGGTTTTGGGCCTGAATCTGTCCCAAAAGTAGGAAAAAAGTTTGGAGTAGCCGAATTTTGAATTAACTTTGACAGGATAAAATCTAATTTAACCTGAAGCACAATATGAAAAAACTCGCTATCGGTGTGGACATCGGCGGCATCAACACCGCGTTCGGCCTCGTTGACGAAAACGGCGACCTCTATGCCGAATCGGTCATCTCGACCCGTAAATATCCCCATGTGGACGACTATCCGGCTTATGTCGAGGAGCTCTGCGACGCCATGCGGGCTTTGGCCCAGAGCCTTTCGTTCGAGTACGAACTGGCCGGCATCGGCATCGGCGCCCCCAACGCCAACTACCACAAGGGAACGATCGAAAGCCCGGCGAACCTCTGGAAATTCAAACCCGAAGATCCCAATCCCGACGAGATGCGCCGCATCTTCCCGCTGGCGGACGACATTACGAAGTGTTTCGGCGGAGTCAAAACGCTCGTCACCAACGACGCCAACGCCGCTACGATCGGCGAGATGATCTACGGCAACGCCAAAGGCATGCGCGATTTCGTGATGATTACGCTCGGCACCGGCCTGGGCTCGGGTTTCGTCGCCAACGGCGAGATGATCTACGGCCACGACGGCTTTGCCGGGGAGTTCGGCCACGTGATCGTCGAGCGCGACGGCCGTGAGTGCGGCTGCGGGCGCAAGGGCTGCCTGGAAACCTACGTTTCGGCCACGGGTATCAAGCGCACGGCGTTCGAACTGATGGCCACGATGAATGCCCCCAGCAAGTTGCGGGGCATCGCCTTCGAGGATTTCGACGCTTCGATGATCTCGGCCGCCGCCGAGCAGGGCGACCCCATTGCCATCGAGGCGTTCCGTTTTACGGGCGAGATGCTGGGCCGTGCGCTGGCCGATGTGGTGACGATCACTTCGCCCGAGGCGATCTTCCTCTTCGGGGGTCTCTCGAAGGCCGGCAAGCTGCTCTTCGAACCCACGCGGTGGTACATGGAGGAGAACATGCTCTTCGCTTTCAAAAATAAGGTGAAACTGCTTCCGAGCGGCATTCAGGGGAAGAACGCCGCCATCCTCGGCGCCTCGGCGCTGATCTGGCAGGAAGCTGCGAAATAGGCCCTGACGGCCATTCCCGCAAGGGCGAGGTTTGCGGACTTCGCCCTTTTTCGAACTGATAACCGACAACCTGAATATCAAAACCATGAAACGTCTTCTTTTGCTTTCCGTCGCACTGCTGACGGTCTGGGCGGCGGCCGCGCAGGTGCGGTTCGTCGATGCCACCGAACTGAACCTGATCGGCAAGGCCCTGCCTACGCCGCACCCCTACCACCGGATCGACACGGTCGCCTACAAGGGTTTCACCAAGGGCGAGAACCAGCAGGTCCGCTGCGGAGCGGGCCTGGCGCTGGTGTTCAAAACCAACTCGTCGCGCATCGACCTGCTGCCCGAGTACACCTCGTTCGTCTATAACGGCGCCAGCACCCCGCGGGTGGCTACGGAGGGCTTCGACCTCTATATCCGCAGGGACGGCGAGTGGGTGTACGCCATTTCGCGCGCTCCCCGCAAACGCGGTGAGGCGTTCACGCTCATCAAAGATATGGACGACTCCGAGAAGGAGTGCCTGCTGTACCTGCCCAACTACAACGAGCTGACCTCGCTGCAGGTCGGCGTGGATACGGATGCGAAGATCGGGCGGATGGAAAATCCATTCCGCCACAAGATCGTGATTTTCGGCTCGAGTTTCACCCACGGCGTCAGCACCAGCCGCGCCGGCATGAGCTACCCGATGCAGATCGCCCGCAATACGGGACTCTACTTTTGCAGCATCGCCTGCAGCGGCAACTGCAAGCTCCAGCCCTATTTCGCCGATTACCTTGCCGACGTGAAGGATGCCGACGCGATGGTCTTCGACGCCTTCTCGAACCCCAATGCCGGGATGATCGCCGAGCGGCTGATTCCCTTCATCGCGCGAATCCGGGAGTCCCTGCCTGAGACGCCGCTGATCTTCGTGCAGACGATCTACCGCGAGAGCCGCAACTTCGACCTCCAGTCGGACAAGAACGAGGCTGCCAAGCAGGCGATGGCCCGGGAGCAGATGGCCGAGGCGATGAAACGCTTCGACAACGTCTACTTCATCGACAAGGCCGACCTCACGGGTACGGACCACGTCACCTCGGCCGACGGCACCCATCCTTCCGACCTGGGTTACTGGCGCTGGGCGCAGAACCTGCAGCCCGAGTTGCTGAAAATCCTGAAAAAACACGGCATCCGCTGAGTCGGATGAAAAAGAGGCGGCTTTCGAAAGCCGCCTCTTCCGTTACCGGTAGGATTTCACGTCGTTCATCTCTTTCGGCCGTTCCATCCGTTCGCGGTAGAGGTTGCCGAAGCGGTCGGTGACCTCGATTTCGAGCGCGGCGTCGGGCGTCGACGCCTGTGCGCGGAAGATGTGGGGCGAGCGGATGGGCCGCAGCGACGGCGCACGCATCAGCGTCGTGCCGATGGCCGCTTTCGCGTAGAGCGGATCGGTGGCCCAGACCCGTTTCACGGGAATTTCCCGGCCGTTCTCCCGCACGGAGACCTTCCAGGCGGGGTCCCAGTTGAAGATGTTGAGCAGCACGGCGTTCGACCCGGCTTCGCCGCCGTATTCGGCCGCAATGCGGTTGAGGTCGTAGGTGCGGAACTGCCCTGTGCGCCGGTCGCCGCCGCAGGGAACATAACACCAGCTGACCGCCGCGCCGTCGATGTCGCACTGCAGGTAACCGGCGGGCGTTCCGTCGCGGGTGAGGTTGATGCCGCAGACCCCGGCCGTTTCCCACGCGCTGCCGCTGGCCGAGACGTTGTTGTGCTCGAGCATCCGGGGCGTGACCTGCACGTTGTAGTTCAGGTGGGTGTGTCCCGTCAGCACCAGTACCTCCCGGAAGCGGGACAGCAGGCGCACGACCTCCCGGCCGCAGCCCTCTTTCAGGGCGTCGACGCCGGTGTATCGGTAGAACGGCGCATGGGTGCAGAAGACGACGGGCGTATGTTTGCTCACCGTTGCGAGGTCGCGTTTGAGCCACTCCAGCTGTTGCGGGGTGAATTGTTCGCGGATTTCGCGGTAATCGGCCTCCCCGTTCCCATCGAGCGGCCCGTAGGAGACGATGTTGTCCATCACCACCCAGTGTGTGCCGCCGAGGTTGAACGAATAGTCGGTCGGGCCGAACAGCCGGCGGTAGGCTCCGGCGCGGGAACGGTCGGTCGCCCCGCCGCGGATGTCGTGGTCGTGGTTGCCCATGCAGTGGAATACGGGCAGGCCGGACCGCTCCATCTCGCGGAGGTCGTCGGGCAGTCCGAACCGGTGCTTGTACCACC
>ERZ1673699.1707-NODE-1707-length-16566-cov-16.308400_pt1 | contig 16566 bp, 9 predicted proteins | sample MGYA00580229_ERZ1673699 | MGnify/ENA primary metagenome ERZ1673699 (study PRJEB41218, sample SAMN15661785) | gut metagenome | host: Homo sapiens | place: Canada: London | collected 2015-08-20/2019-03-30 | study: EMG produced TPA metagenomics assembly of... | reverse complement strand
AATGGTAAGAGAACTGCACAGGCTGCTCTTAAGATCGCTTGTGACCTCGTTGATGAGGGCATGAGAACTGAGGAAGAGGCTGTTGCAATGATCGACCCAAGAAACCTCGATACACTTCTTCACCCACAGTTCGACGCAAAGGCACTCAAGGCTGCTACTCCTATGGGCAAGGGTCTTGGCGCTTCTCCAGGAGCTGCTTGTGGTAAGATCGTATTCACAGCTGATGACGCTGAGGCTTGGAACGAGAGAGGCGAGAAGGTCGTTCTCGTAAGACTTGAGACATCACCTGAGGACATCACAGGTATGAAGGCTTCACAGGGTATCCTTACAGTTAGAGGCGGTATGACATCACACGCTGCCGTTGTTGCTCGTGGTATGGGTACATGCTGCGTATCTGGCTGCTCAGATATCGTTATGGACGAGGCTAACAAGAAGTTCACACTCGCAGGCAAGGAGTTCCGCGAGGGTGACTATATTTCAATCGACGGTTCAACAGGTAACATCTATGATGGTATCATTCCAACTGTTGACGCTACGATCGCTGGCGAGTTCGGCAGGATCATGGGCTGGGCTGACAAGTTCAGAACAATGAAGGTTAGAACAAACGCAGATACTCCTGCTGACGCTAAGAAGGCAAGAGAGCTGGGTGCTGAGGGTATCGGTCTTTGCCGTACAGAGCACATGTTCTTTGATCCTGAGAGAATCGCTGCATTCAGAGAGATGATCTGCTCAGACACAGTTGAAGAGAGAGAAGCTGCTCTTGCTAAGATCGAGCCAATGCAGCAGGCTGACTTCGAGGCTCTTTATGAGGCACTTGAGGGTAACCCTGTTACTATCAGATTCCTTGACCCACCACTTCACGAGTTCGTACCAACAGAAGAGGCTGATATCGAGGCTCTTGCTAAGGCACAGAACAAGCCTGTTGAGACTATCAAGGCTATCATCGCTTCACTCCACGAGTTCAACCCAATGATGGGTCACCGTGGCTGCCGTCTTGCAGTAACATATCCTGAGATCGCTAAGATGCAGACAAAGGCTGTTATCAAGGCTGCAATCAACGTTAAGAAGAACCACCCAGACTGGACAGTTAAGCCTGAGATCATGATCCCACTGGTAAATGATATCAAGGAGCTTAAGTATGTTAAGAAGTTCGTTGTAGAGACTGCTGACGCTGAGATCAAGGCTGCTGGTTCTGACCTTGAGTACGAGGTTGGTACAATGATCGAGATCCCAAGAGCTGCTCTTACAGCTGACGAGATCGCTAAGGAAGCTGACTTCTTCTGCTTCGGTACAAACGACCTTACACAGATGACATTCGGTTTCTCAAGAGATGACGCTGGTAAGTTCCTCAATGCTTACTATGATGCAAAGATCTACGAGAACGATCCATTTGCTAAGCTCGACCAGAACGGCGTAGGCAAGCTTATGGAAATGGCTCTTGAACTTGGTAAGCCAGTTAATCCAAAGCTCCACTGCGGTATCTGCGGTGAGCACGGCGGCGACCCAACATCTGTTGAGTTCTGCAACAAGATCGGTCTTGACTATGTATCTTGCTCACCATTCAGAGTTCCAATCGCTAGACTTGCTGCTGCTCAGGCTGCTATTGCACAGAAGAAGTAATTCTTGCAAAGTTTAGGATATCTGAATAGATAACAAAAATTTCACCCCGTGTCTTATGATACGGGGTGTTTTTGTGTGCTAATAAAAAATAATAGAGGTCTGACGTTTGAGCCAGACCTCTATTTTGCTATGGACAATCATTTTTTCTTTATTTTTTTGTAGTCACGCTCTTTGAAGCCGACCAAGCACCATAATACTTAGTACCCTTTACAGTTGTGTAGGAACGGACACGAACGTAATATTTCTTGTTGACGCTAAGTTTGGAAATTGTGGTCTTGTCGGTCTTGTTGTTTGTTATGGTGACTTTCTTTGCGTTTGTAAACTTGGAGTTAGTTGCATACTGTATCTCATAGCCCGTTGCAGAGCCTTTCTGCGCCCAATCCACGAAAAATGCTTTGGATTTAGACGTAAGCTTTTGTATCTCCTGCTTGGCAGGGTTTATGGTAAAGGTCTTTGTGATAATGCCACCATATTTGCCTTTGCCTGTTATCTTGACAATTGCCTTGCCGATTTTTTTGTTGTTTGAGTAGGAAGTTGTGTAATCAGTTCCGTTTTTCAGGGCAGTGCCGTTGTATTTCACAGTAATGTTCTGCGTGATAGCCTTGCCTGTGTATGCCTTGGTGGAAATGCCAGAAACGGAAGCTTTTGTGATATCATATTTTGCGGTCTTTATGTTTTTTATGTCAGACCATGGACCATAATAAGTCTTGCTTCCAACGTTTGTGTAGGAACGCACACGGACGTAGTATGTCTTATCGGCTGTCAAACCGCTTATTGTAAGGGTGTCAGGCTTGTTTGCGGTGAGGTGTTTTGAAGCTGCACCGCTCATGCTTGCGCTGGTGGAATACTGTATATCATATCCAGTGGCAGAGCCTTTCTGCGCCCAATCCACAAAGAAGCCTTTGTATCTTGTTTCAAGCTTTTGTATGGTTTGCTTGGCAGGGATAATGTCAAAGCCTGCGGTATAACTGCCGTAGTAGTTGCCCATGCCTGAGATAGTGATGTTAGCGTGACCGATTTTAACATTGTTCGTGACTATCACACGATAGTCGATGTTCTGACGGAGAACTTTGCTTCCGTCCTTAACAGTGACTGTCGGAATAATTGCACTGCCTGTGTACTGTGCAGTGCTTGCATAGGAATAGCCTGATGTTGGAAGCTTTTTTGTGGTGACCTTTACAGTGCAGACGGCAGACCTTCCGTTAGGCAGGGAGGCTGTTATCTTTGCTGTGCCTTTGCCCGTGGCGGTCACAACACCGTCTTTTACTGTGGCAACGGCTGTGTTGGAACTTTTCCATGTTACTGTCTGAGGAGTGTCTGAGGTCACGCTGGCTTTTAGGGTAATGCTGTCGCCGTATGTGACTTCTTTTGACGTGGAGTCAAGAGTTATCTGTGTATTGTCACTGCTGATAGGATAGCTTTTCAGGTCGGGCAGACTTGAAAGTGTCACGGCATAGTCGCTGTTATAGACCTTTTGCCACATACTTTTCTCGGTATATTTCTCAGAGCTTGATATGCAAAACTCACCGCTCCATGTGCCGAAATATGACCATGCGGTGTTTGCGGCAAAGGCTTTGTCAAGGTCGAAAAGACAGCCGTTTTCTGTAAGGGCAACTATTTTTCCGTTTGGTGAATAGTCTGTGGCTTCAAGATATTTTGAGCTTTGTGCTGAATAATCTCTTGTGCCTGGGTAGATATCCTCTCCGATTATGTCGACATATTCGTCGCCAGGATACCAATTTGCCGCCTGACCATTCCATACCCATATGATATTGTCAAGCTTGTATTCATTCGTGAGCTTGTCATATATTGCCTGCCAAAGCTTTTTGTAGGCTTCCGAGCCGTCTGCACCCCACCAGAACCAACCACCGCTTGCCTCGTGGAGCGGTCTGAACAGTACCGGAACGTCTGCGTCAGAAAGACGTTTGAGTTGTTTGGCGATCTCGTCAACGTCGCTCATAAGAGTGTTGTAGCCCTCAGGGTCTGAGCCGTTTATTATTTTGGTAAGCGAGAACTTTGAGCGGTCAACGTTTTTGGTGTAAAAACCACCCCACCAACGTGGATTTCCGCCGTCTGTACCTGAGAGAAGATATTTGTCAGGGACGTTCCAATGCCAGCAGAATGTTACTATTCCACCTGCCCGTGAGAACTCGATAGCCTTTTCGACAGCGTCGGAGGTGTCACCATTCTGGACACGGCATGGAGTATAGCGCATAAAGTCAAGACCCAGCATAGCAGGGGTCTGACCTGTGGCGGACTTTATAGCTTTGAACTCAGTGCCGTTAAGGCCACCGTCGCAATACTGTCCTGTTATGACCTTTTTGCCGTAAACGTCTTTCATATAGCTGTAAAGGCGCTGTGTGCTTTGTGAAGCGTATGGGTCAACGAGATTTTCAGCAGCAGTGTAGGCATTTGAAGAACTCATTTTTTCAATGGTTATATAGTCGAGAGAAAAATATCCCCACGACATTGTTATTTTGACAGTGTTCTGACCCTTTTTGAGATATATACCATTCACTGTGGAGGCTTTATAGGCAGAGCCGTTTGCACTGCTGAAAGTACCTGCATTTGAGCCGTTTACAGAAAGGTTGTTTATCTTATTCGAGCCTTCCCCGCGGCTGTAAAGCTTTATTTTGTAGTATCCGCTTTCGCTGACTGTAACAGTTTGTGACCATGTGCAGCTTGAGTCTGAAAAGCGCACCGACTTAGAGCCTGATGCTGAGCTGTCTGTTTGGATATAGGCAGAGCCGCCCAAAGTGCCGTTTTCGGCTTCGTATTTAAGCGTCTGCTGTGCAAAAACAGAAAGCTGAGCAGAGCCGGTGGTGAGCATTGCCGCACTTAAAAAGGCGGCTGCGACCTTTTTGATATTGAACTTCATAGATGTTTTTTCCTTGTTAGATTATTTGCCGGTAAAAGCATACGTTAATTTTAACATATTTTTTGCGCATTGTAAACAATATATCAAGGCTAATTATAAGATGATTTGTAAACTTTAATTTTGCTTATTTCATCAGCCAAATTTCGCAGACGTATTCGGAAGTGGATGAATAATCACCGTTAGGTTTTAGCTGGCTACGACACATATCATATATTGCGCAGCCGAAATATTTGTAATCCAGTCTTTGGGAATAAACTGTAAGGACGCCTTCTTCATCAGTGAAAAGCTCGTTTGAAAAATTTTCTTTTTTGGCATACTCAAATATTTCATCATAGCTTTTGCAGCAGTTCATTACATAGCTTACCCTTATAAATTCACTGTCTGAGGGAAGTCCAACGTCGCTGAGGTTGCTTTTTAGCTTATCCAATGTTATTTCATTGCAAGTATCGATCTCGCCCTCACTTTGCACATAGAGGACAAGTTCTCATTTTTTACGCTCCCTTGATTTGGTTATTTTAATTCTATCACATTTTTTGTAAATTGTAAATATGTTTGAGACGTTTTGCATGATTTTTAAGAATGCTCACTGTCTATGCAGGCTTTTATTTGACATTTCGTCATTCATGTGATATAATCATAGTGTGAGCGAGCTATGCGATAGCGTAAACGTTCTAGGTTTATGAGGAAAGTCCGAGCATCATAGAGCAGGATAGCTGATAACGTCAGCCGAGGGTGACCTTAGAGCCAGTGCAACAGAAATATACCGCCAACTTTTGTTGGTAAGGGTGGAAAGGTGGGGTAAAAGCCCACCAGAATGGCGGAGACGTCATTGCTATGTAAACCTTATCCGATGCAACACCAATGGTAGCTTGCAAGTCAATGGCTGCTCGTCAGACTTGGGGCTATAGGTGGCTAGAGCTGTGCGGCGACGTACAGTCCAGATAGATTATCGCACTCGACAAAACTCGGCTTATCGGTTCGGTCACATTTGCTCCGTCAGTTAAACTTTTTTTAAGCTTAACTACGGGGCTTGTTTTTTAATAATATATAAATTTGGTCATTTGTTTTGTGCATTATAAATAAATTTCTATAATTCCCCTTGTGATTTTACAGAAAATATGTTATAATGATACTGGACGTATTTATATAAGCAGAGGAGGGCTGTTTGTATGGAAATACCAGCTAAGACCTATAACGAAAAGTTCGAGAGCTTTTTGAAAATACTTGAAAGCGATGACAGATTTGATAATGTGTGCAAGAATTTTCTTGAAAGTATTTGCTCTGCACTTTATGTCAATGCGGCTACGGTAACAGTTTCAGGTTATGAAAACTCAGAACCTTTGAGTTATGAATTGATCGCTGATACACATAAATATACTGTATTTGCTTTTGATAAAGAATTTAATAGAAATAGATACAATGCAATGAAAAAAGCACTTATGCAAACTGGTATCCACGTTGCGGATAAGGCTCATCCGAATGGAGATGCGGAGGAAATATCCCTGCGTGGGGTGGTGTATCCTTGTTCACTCACTTGTGCTGTCAAGGACACCAATAAGTATGTTGCATATTTCAATCTTTTGTCCTCTGATCCTGAGAGAGTATGGTCCCCTGAGGAGATACAGCTAGCCTCACGTCTGACATATATACTTTCCGGCATGCTCCATACTAGGAGAGCGGCTGAACATGCAGAAAGCACTACTCGCACGCTTACTGATGTTATGGATAATATGAATTCCTATGTGCTTGCAGTGGCACAGGACAGTGGTGAGATAGTTTTTGCCAGCAAGAGCTTTGAACAGTATTTGGGGAAACTGGTCGGCAAAAAGGAAAGTGACGTTTTCAGCAAGACTTGGTGTGAGCTTCCTGCTCATAAGGAAGGAATGCTTTTTGGAGGAGATTATTATTCCGAGATCATGAACAAATGGTTCAATGTGTCGGAAAAACTCATAAAATGGCATGACGGCAGAACTATCAGACTTTGCACACTTAATGATATCTCAGAAAAGATAAATTATGAGAGGGTCATCGAAAAGCAGGTCTTTTACGATAATCTCACAGGTCTTCCTAACAGATTAAGTCTTGATAAGAGTATACAGGGCATTATTGAAAGCGATGAGAACAGCACTGTTATGCTCATTGACCTTGATAATTTCAAAAACATAAATGACAGCTATGGTCACAATAATGGTGACCGACTTCTTAAAGAGATAGGTAAATTCTTTGTGGATTTTGCCCAGAAGAATAAAAAGCTGAGCGTTTTTAGATTTGGCAGCGATGAGTTCGTTGTGCTTCTGAGAGATCAGGATCAGGCCGAGATCGACGAGATATGCAAGATCATACATGATAAGTTCAACACAGAGTGGCAGATTGCTAACAGCACTTGCTATTGCACTTGTTCAATGGGCGTTGCGAAGTTCCCAAAGCTTGACGATACTGTAAACACAGTTCTTAAAAGGATCGACCTTGCCATTTCATATGCGAAAAAGCAGGGCAAGAATTGCACTATAAATTATAACGAAACTATCGGCAGGATACTTTCAAGGCAGATCGAACTTGAAAGGCTCATGCACAAGGATATCACAAATGGCTTTGCACATTTCACGGCGTATTATCAGCCTATATTCAGCAGCTCCGAAAAGAAGCTTGTGGGCTGTGAAGCGCTTATGAGGTGGAATCCACCTGAGTTCGGTCAGGTTTCCCCTGCCGAATTTATCCCTATGGCGGAAAGACTTGGCTATATCAATCTCTTGGGCGAGAACATGATAAGGATCGCAGGCAGACAGTGCAAAAAGTGGGCTGACGCAGGGCTTGATTTGAGAATGAACATTAATCTGTCTGTAGGTCAGATAATTGAGCCTGATTTCCTTGACAAGATAGACACACTTTTTGACGAAACAGGCGCACCCCCTGAGAAGATATGTTTTGAGGTCACAGAAAGTCTTGCTATCCATGATATGGAAAAGATGAAGGAGCTTTTGAAGCATATAACAGACAAGGGCGTGAAGATAGCACTGGACGATTTCGGAACAGGATATTCTTCGCTTAACTGCATAAAGGAAATGCCTCTGAATACCATTAAAATAGACAAGTCGTTTATTGATGATATTGCAAAAAATCCTGACACTGCGGTGTTTGTTAAAATGATAGTTAATCTTTCTCACGACCTGCATATAGCAGTTTGCGCAGAGGGTGTTGAGGAACAGGTGCAGTTCGATATCCTGAGAGATCTGGAAACTGACGTTATACAAGGCTATTATTTCGGCAGACCTATGCCGTCAGACAAGTTTGAGGAGAAGTTCCTTAGCGAGAAACTCCAGTCAGTAAAATAAGTCGCCAAAAAAAGAAAGTTCGACCGTCGGGCGTAATACTCGGCGGTCTTATAAATATGTAAAAATCAAAAATAAAGGGGAAAGCTTATGAGTGATGAGAAAAAAGACGTAAACAGCCAGCAGGAGAATGTGGGCAAAAAGGGCATAAACAAAAAGCTTATCATCGCTTTTGCAGGCATGGGCGCTGTTATAGTGGGGCTTGTTATTGCACTGATACTGGTGGCAACATCAGGTAAAAAAGACGTGGACAGCTCGGCTTCAAAGGCGGAGAGCAGTTCTGCGGTGGCTTCAGAAACCGATGACACCAGTGAGGAGGACTCTGTGGCTGATGAAAGCGAGGACGAGCCTGATGCTGATGAGGAGGAAAGCAAGGACGATAAAAAGGAAAAGGGCTTTATCATCTCCTATTCAGGGGATAACAGTTGGCAGGACGGTGACAAGGTCATGACGGGCATGGAGATAGGCATTGAGAACAACTCCGATGAAGCCCTCAAGGAGTGGACGCTGGAGCTTGAAATAGACCAGCTCAAAAGCTGTGACGGCTGGAACGGCAACTTCAAGGTCAAAGGCAACAAGCTCACGGTCACGAATGTTGACTACAATGGTGAGATAGCAAAGGGCGGTTCGACCTCTATTGGCTGTAATATCGGAACTGGAACAAAGCTCAATGTTAAGTCTGCAAAGCTAAACGGTGTGGAGTGTACTGTTAAAAAGGGCAAGGTATCACAGAATAATAACAATAACAACAATAATCAGAATAATAATAAAAAAACCACGGAAAAGGACGTTAAAAAGCTTCTAAAGCGTACCTCAAAGGCTAAACAGGGTGATGATTGGCTTCACACAGACGGAAGCAAGATCCTGGATAAGGACGGCAAAGAGGTTTGGCTCACGGGCGTAAACTGGTTTGGCTACAACACAGGCACTAACACCTTTGACGGACTTTGGAACAGCGAGCTTGTGTCATCGGTGGAGACTATTGCAGACCACGGCTTCAATCTTATAAGAGTGCCTATATCAGCGGAGCTTATCAACCAGTGGTCGGAGGGCGAATATCCAAAGGCGAACTACAATAACGCATACAATGAAGAGCTGAACTCTATGAACAGCCTTGAGATATTTGATTATTTTCTCAAGCTTGCGGAGGAAAACGGTCTTAAAGTAATGCCTGATATCCATTCAGCGGAAACCAATGCCAGCGGTCACACGGTAAATCTGTGGTATACTGACAAGGTCACTGTAAAGGACTATTACCATGCTTTGGAGTGGCTTGCTGACAGATATAAGGACAATGACACTATCATTGCATTTGACCTGAAAAACGAGCCTCACGGCAAGCCTAACGAGGGTGACGCTGCGGCAATATGGAATAATTCAAAGGACGCAAACAACTGGAAGTATGTGGCTGAAACGGCGGCGAGCAAGGTGCTTGCGAAAAACCCTAATGTGCTTATAATGGTCGAGGGTATCGAGATATACCCTAAGAACATCAAGAAAAACGGCGATTATTCTTCCACAAACAGCGATGATTACTATTTCAACTGGTGGGGCGGAAACCTCAGAGGAGTAAAGGACTATCCTATCGACCTTGGCAAGTATCAGGATAAGCTTGTTTACTCACCGCACGACTATGGTCCGACAGTTTATCAGCAGCCTTGGTTCGAGGGAGATTACACCTACAAGAGCCTTATGAAAGACTGCTGGAAGGACAACTGGTTCTACATTCAGGAGCAGGATATCGCACCGCTTCTTATAGGCGAGTGGGGCGGCTTTATGACAGAGCCTAACCTAACTTGGATGACCTACATGAGAAAGCTCATAAAAGACAATCATGTAAATCACACCTTCTGGTGCTTCAATGCAAACTCAGGTGACACGGGCGGACTTGTAAAGGACGATTTTGTTACATGGGACGAGGAAAAGTATGATTTTGTCAAGGAAGTTCTTTGGCAGGAGGGAGGCAAGTTCGTTGGACTTGACCACGCTATCCCGCTTGGAGATAATGGTATAACTTTGAAAAAGGCAAAGGGTCTTTGATATCACATATAAAAATAGCGGACGAAGTTTTCGGGCTTCGTCCGCTTTTGTATTGTATTTTTATCGCTGGTCGCCCATAAAGAACAGAGCGAGAGTTCCGGGTCCTGAGTGTGAGCCTATAACAGCACCTGTGTAGCAGATATGCACAGTGGTCTTTTTGCCAAGCTTTTTTCGCATAAGGTCGGCTGCATATTCTGCGTCTGAAAGGCAGTCGCCATGGCAGACGGCTACTGTGGAATTATCCCAATTTCCCATGCGTTCGCACATCATATCCACAAGCTTTTCAATGGATTGCTTTCTGCCTCGTATCTTTCCAACCGGGATAAGATGTCCCTCGTTGTCAACGTGGAGAAGCGGTTTAATGCCAAGAATAGAGCCTGCTATGGCGGCAGTCTTTGATACTCTGCCCCCTCGGTGGAGATATTTCAGGTCATCAACTGTGAAAACATGGCATAGGTGAAGCCTGTTGTCAGTGATCCACTGGGCAAGCTCGTCAATGGAAAGACCCTGCTTTTTCTTTTCGTCAGCCTTTATGAGCAAAAGACCTTCGCCTGTTGAAGCACAGAGGGAGTCTATGCAGATTATCTTGCCTTCCGGGTATTTTTCCATTACGCTATCTCTTGCGATGCAGGAAGTGTTGAAGCTGCCGCTAAGACCTGACGAAAATCCAAGATAAAGCACGTCATAGCCTGCGGCAAGTTCCTTTTCAAAAGCCTGTTCATAGTCGGAGATACCTATTTGCGATGTTTTCGTTACTGCTCCGTTTCGCATTTGGGAATAAAATTCAGGCAACGTCATGTCATTCTTGCACTTTACAACACCGTTTACTTCAAAAGATAATTCCAGAAGCGTCACGTCCATATTTTTTAATATATCCTCCGACAGATCGCAGGTGGAGTCGGAATATAGCTTGTATTTTCTGTCAGACATTTTTATCCTCCTTTTGCCGTTTGGACAACAATATATAAAAATATTATAACATATGGGCGGGTTTTTGTAAAATATCCCTCAACTATACTTTGTAAAATTTCTATGAACACAGTTGTCTGCGGTGCTGTGCGACAGTTAAGGTGTTTTCAGATACGCAAACAGAAAAGTCACGGCAGGCGGAGGAGATAAGCATATCGCTTATGCGATTTTCTATGAGGGCGGTAATTATGTGGCGTATCTCTCGTGCAGATCCGCTTTTTGAAAGTGCCTGCTTTGCGATAAAAGGGTAGACCTCTGGATGACAGGCGAGTGTACAGCCGAGTTCGGAGAGCCTTTTTTCAAGAGCAGATATTTCAAGGCGTGTAATGTTTTCCATATCGGAAAGGGTAAGGTCGTTAAAAACAATCACCTCATCTATCCTGCCTAAAAGCTCGGGAGACATAAAGCTTTTAAGCTCTGAGAGCATAGCTTTTTTCTTGGCTTCGCCATTTGACCTGCTGTTTGAAAAGCCCACGGTCTTGGTTTCGGCAAGCTTTTTCACGCCGATATTCGAGGTCATTATTATAAGGACATTGGAGAATGAAACTGTCCTGCCAGCAGAGTCGGTAAGACAGCCGTCCTCTAGTATCTGCAAAAGCAGATTGTAGATGTCAGGGTGAGCCTTTTCTATTTCGTCAAGAAGAAGCACACAGTAGGGCTTGCGGCGAATTTGTTCGGTAAGCCTGCCACCCTCGTCAAAGCCTACATATCCAGGGGGCGAGCCTATGAGCTTTGAAACGCTGTGGCGTTCCATGTATTCTGACATATCAAGCTTTACAATGGCGTTATCTCTGCCAAAAAGCGTTTTGGCAAGATCTTTTGCAAGCTGGCTCTTGCCCACTCCCGTTGACCCTAAGAAAATAAAGCTTCCCATGGGGCGGTCGCTGCCCTTTAGTCCTGCACGACAGCGGCGGACGGCAGAGCAGAGTGACTTTATAGCCGTCTGCTGTCCCACAATGCATTCGCTTAGCTTATCTTCAAGCCCTGTGAGCCTTGCGGCTTCGTCCTGTCCGATATCAGCGCAGTTTATGCCTGTGAGCGATGAAATAACGCTGTCAATGTGCCTTTTTTCAAGTGGTATGCGCTTTGGGCGGCACTCTGTTATGGCGGTGAGATATTCGTCACGGGTGAGCTTGCCTTTCACATAATCGTTGAAAGCATCTGATATTTTCTCACCAGAATTATTTTCACTTTGCTCTATGACCGCACAGGCACAGGCTTCGTCAAGGATATCAATTGCTTTGTCAGGAAAAAATCTGTCGGTGACATACCTTGCGGCAAGCTTAACTGCATATGGTATAAGGTCAGGGGAGATGTCAACGCTGTGGTGCTGTTCATATTTGTCTATAAGACCGCTGAGGATACGGCAGGTCTGGTTTTGATCAGGCTCATCTATCTTCACTTTTTGAAAGCGTCGCTCCATAGCTGAGTCTTTTTCAATATTTTTGCGATATTCCTCAAAAGTCGTTGCGCCTATGAGCTGTAGACCGCCCCTTGCAAGCTGTGGCTTCAGGATATTTGCAGCGTCTATTGCACCCTCTGCCGCTCCTGCACCCATTATGTTGTGAAGCTCATCAATGAAAAGTATCACATTTCCAGCCTTTGCGGCTTCGTCCATACAGCTTTTCAATCGCTCCTCAAAGTCACCACGATATTTTGCTCCTGCAAGGAGGGCAGTTATATCAAGGGAGAAGATCCGCTTTGAGGACAACGCAGACGGCACTTCTCCAAGCATGATCTTTCTCGCAAGCCCCTCCACAACAGCGGTCTTTCCCACACCTGCCTCACCTACAAGGCAGGGATTGTTCTTTGTGCGGCGGCAAAGTATCTCCATGATACGTTCTGTTTCAGCTTCTCTGCCTATGCAGGGATCAAATTTTTCGCACTCGCTTTTGCGTGTAAGCTCTCTGCCGTAGCGTTCAAGGGTCTTTAGCTTGGGATAATTTCTGTCTGAAAAAATATTAGGCTCGTTGCCTGACAATGAGCAATCGTTGTACATCTTGTTGCAGTTCACCCCTAACTGCTGCAATATCTCAAAGGCACAGCAATCACTGCGGCGGAGTATCATAGCAAGAATGTATTCCGTTCCTGCGATACCGCCACCCATGCTCTCACACAGCCTTTTTGCGCCTTTTAAAACAGCGGCAGCGTTAGGAGTGATGTCATTTTTCGTAAGACGGCATGGCGTGCCTCTGCCTATGATGTATTCTATCTGCTCCTCTATCCTTTGAGCCGTGACCTCGTGACGCAGAAGCACTGCACAGGCTGTGGAGTCCTCCTCATAGGCGGCAGAGAGCAGGATATGCTCAGTGCCGATATAAGTATGCCCCCAGCTTCCTGCCAGAGTGACGGCATTTTTCACAAGCTCTCTTGCCCTTGGTGTAAAGCTGTCGCTATCAAAAAACTGTTCGTTCATAATATTCACCCCTTAAAATGTTTAAGACAAAGCTTTGTCTTAGCTACATTCTTGACAGTTTTGCGTCTTGTTATTCTCGCATTTTTATCGCTTTTATATTCTTATGCACAGGACAAATTCTCCTTGCAGATTTTTTTGTAACACATTTTTCTCTGCGTCATAAACTGTAATATAAAGCAACGGAGCAGAGCTTCAGCTTTATAAATCTTAATAAAAAAGGAGATATCATTTATGAACGGTTGTGGATTTGGCGGTTGTTGGTGGATCATTATCCTTATTCTCATATTCTGCTGTGGCTGCGGCGGTTGCGGAAATGGCTGTGGCGGTTGCGGAAATGGCTGTGGCGGTTGCGGAAACGGCTGCGGTGGTTGTGGCTGCGACAATGGTTGCGGCGGCTGCGGATGCTGATCTGACGGCAAATAAAAGACGGCGGAGCATTACGCTTCGCCGCTTTTTTTTATTTATCTTCTTTTTCCAAACGCTTTTCAAGGCGTTTCACAATAGTTTTCAGTGCTTTTATGCGGGCGTATTTTTTATCGTTGCCCTCAAGTATCGTCCATGGTGCTATATCTGTGGAGGTAAGTGTTATCATGCGGTCAACATATTTCTCATAGGTGTCCCACTTTTCACGGTTGCGCCAATCCTCATCGGTTATCTTCCAACGCTTTTCAGGTGTGTTCTCACGCTCGTTAAAACGGCGGAGCTGTTCGTCTTTATCTACATTGACCCAGAATTTTATTATCTCTGCGCCCCAGTCATGAAGCTGGCTTTCAAACTCGTTTATCTCACGATAAGCCATGTTCACACGTTCTTCGGGGGTGAGCTTTTCGATAGGCTCGACCATTACTCTGCCATACCATGTGCGGTCAAAGATAGTAAAGTGACCATTCTTTTCAAGACGTGTCCAGAAACGCCACAGATAGTGCCTTGCAAGCTCTGACGGTTCGGGTGCAGCGATAGGGTGAACTTCATAGCCCCTTGGATCAAGGGCAGCCGCAATGCGCTTGATATTTCCGCCTTTTCCTGCTGCATCCCAGCCTTCATAGCATATTATAACAGGTATCTTCTTCTGATAGCAGAGATTTTGCAGCTTGAAAAGCTTGTCCTGATATTTTTTCAGCTTTTTCTCATATTCCGCTTCGTCAAGGGATTTGTTCATATCCACTTCTGCAAGAGCAGGCATTTCAATAATCTTATACTCAGGATAATTGTATCCGCAGGTGTCAAACTGTGGTTCGGGAATATAATGTTCGCCCTTCTCCTTGGCGGAAACTGCAGTGCTTACTGCCTTTGTGACCGCTGTCAGCACTTCAAGCTCAGCAGAGGCACGTTCATTTGCCCCAACGCAAGTCCACGGAGCAAATGCCGTGTTTGTGTTTTCAAGCATTTTGTCATATCTGCGGAAAAATTTATCGTATTTTTCCATGTTCTTTATATCGTGGCTTTCCACACGCCAGCTTGTAACAGAGGAGTTCTCCAGCTTTTCGATACGCTTTTTCTGCTCGTCTTCGGTAATGTGCAGGAAAATTTTCACGATAACATATCCGTCATCTGTAAGCTGCCTTTCAAAGGTGCGGATATCTTCAAGACGTGTGTCCCTTGTTTCCTTGTCTATCTCACCGTACATAAAGGCGTTCACAGTGTCACGATACCAGCTTCGGTCAAGGATAAGAAACTCACCTTTTTTCGGCAGCGTCTGCCAGTAACGCCACAGCCATGGCATACGCTTTTCCTGCTCATTCGGCGCACGAAATGAAACCACCTTGTAAAAACGTGGGTCAAGAGAGCGTATGAGCTTTGCTATCATCGAGCCTTTTCCTGCGGCAGACCAGCCGTCAAATGTGATTATAACAGGCACTCCTGCGGTCTTTATTTTGTTTTCAAGCAGGGTGAGCTGTTCTCTCAGCCCTTTTAGCTGTTCGGATATCTCTGATTTTTCTGTGTTTTTCTGTATGATCTTTTCAAGCATTGCTCTCTCTCCTCTTTCCACTAAATTGTTATTATCACAACTTAATTTATTTGATTTATGTATATTATACACAATTTATCTTTAATTGTATATAGACATTTTTCATGAAAATGCTATCTCTTTTTTGTTAATACGGAGTTAATATTATTGGTTTATACTAATATGATATAAAATATCTCGCAAAGGACGGCAGTGATATGTCAAAAAAAGACGAAAAGGACATTAATATATCAAAGCTCGACAAAAGTCTGGAGGGTCAGGGTCTGTTGGAGGACGCTGACGACGCAGAGTATGAGCGCACGCTGGCTCAGCAAAGGCGTGAGGCTGAAGAGCGTGAGCGGCAGGCTTTAGCGCAGGCGGAAGCTGAAAGACGTGAGCGTGAACGTCAGGAAGAAAAGGAACGTGAACGCAGGCTTGCTCAGGAGCGTATCGAGCTTATGAAGCTCAAAAGCGGAGTTATTGACGAAAGCGAATCTACCATAAAGGAAGAACACGACCAGATAAGAGAGCTTCACGGCTTTGAAAAGGTGCAGAATTTCTTTTATCACAACAAGGTGTGGATAATCTTTACGATATTTATCGTAGCGGTGGCAGCATTTATTTTTATTGACGCTGCAAGGCGTGAAAAGGCTGACCTGACAGTGCTTATGATAGCGAACAACGGCTTGGAAACACGTCAGGAGGAGCTGGAGAAATTCTTTGAAAAGTACACGGACGATCTTGACGGCAACGGTTATGTCCATGTTGATGTCATTATGATACCGCTAAATTCTCACAGCGATGATTATCAGCAGCAGAACGTGAACAGCACAAAGTTCTTGGCACAGCTTCAGGGGGGCGAGTCTATTCTTGTTATAACAGACTCAAACACTGACGAGGAGTTCAAGTCCATAATGACACCTGATCTTCCGAAAGAGTTCCCAGGAAACAAGTATGTTGACGATATGGGAATGAGCTGGAACATGGAGGTCATGGCAAAGGAGCTTAACTTTGAGAATATGCCTAATGATATCCACCTTTCCATGAGAACGCCAGTTAAGACTTTGGGGGATTCTAAGGAAACTATGCAGGAAAATTATGATAAGGCGTTCACAGTTTTCAAGCGCATAGTTGACGATATGACCGAGAAAGCCGAAGCGGCAGGGGATAAGGGTCTTACAACTGAGCCTGTCCACTATGATGACAGCAGTTTGGAAAGCTCCGATAGCACAGAAAGCTCAGAAAATAAGTAACAGATATTTGGCTGTAGTGGACGGCGTTCTCGACGTCCCGTATGACAAAGTAAAGAACAGGCGCTGTAAAAAAACGCGCAATAAAAAAAGACTGCAACCACCCTTAAAAGGGT
>ERZ1673699.1706-NODE-1706-length-16569-cov-5.050805_pt1 | contig 16569 bp, 15 predicted proteins | sample MGYA00580229_ERZ1673699 | MGnify/ENA primary metagenome ERZ1673699 (study PRJEB41218, sample SAMN15661785) | gut metagenome | host: Homo sapiens | place: Canada: London | collected 2015-08-20/2019-03-30 | study: EMG produced TPA metagenomics assembly of... | reverse complement strand
TCAATCCGGTGAAGCAGGAGAAGAGGAACAGATCCCGAACCCTTTGCAGCCGCCGGGACGGCAGGTCGGCATTCAGAATGGCGGCAAACTCCCCTTCCGACAACCGTTCACTATTCGTAACGTATTTTCGGATTACGATATCCCCGGAGATGTTGCCGTTGTCGTCTACCGAATGGAGAACCCTGTTCAGAAGCCGTTGCTGCCTGTCGACGGTACGGCAGCTCAGGCCCCGGGCAGACAGGTAAAGGCCGAACTCCCCGAGGAACGTTGCGGGAATACGGGAGATATTCATGTCATCCGTATGAAAATTGTCGGCAAGGAACGACGTCACATATTTGCGAAGGTCTTTGCCGCAGGCCCGGGCAGTATGCGATACGACTGTGTACATGCTGTCGTTGTACCAATCGATCAATTCCGTCAGTTGCATATTTAGCATCGTTTCGGGTTAAGCATGCTTACGAAGGTATGGCATATTCCCGGCTTGCAGCACCTCATTGAGCTGATCCATCTCTTTCTCGACGGTTTTATCCAGCATCTCGGCATAGATCTCCGTAGTCGACCTTTTGGCGTGTCCCAGCATCTTCTGGATCGAACCGAGGCTGACGCCGTTGGCATAGGTGATCGTCGTGGCGAAGGTATGTCTGGCCAGGTGACTGGTAACTCGTTTGGTTAAGCCTGCTTGTTGGGCAATCTCTTTCAGGTAGAGGTTGTATTTCGCATTGCTCATAAGCGGGATGATCCGGCCACCGACCCTGCCGTCCTTATATTTCTCCAGAATTTCGAGTGCCTGCGGAAGTAATTTGATCTGAGAAACCTCTCGCGTCTTCACGCGCGGAGCAAGAATGAAAATCCCGGACTGTTTCTTAATGATATTTTCTTCCGTCAGCGAAAACAGCGTCGAATAATCCAAACCGGTGAAACAGGCGAAAATGAAAATATCGCGCACCTTTTGCAACCGGAGGCTGGAAGTCTCAAAATTGCATATACGCGACAGTTCCTCTTCCGTAAGAAAGCCGCGTTTGGTTTTGACTTTTTTGATGGCATAGACGGCAAATGGATCGCGGGAAATCACACCGGTTTTGAATGCAACGGTGGTGATGCGTTTGAATATGCGCATCAACTTTTCCGAAGAGTTGATCGAGAGACGGCAATCGGTTTTGAGATAGGTGTGAAAGTCTACAACGAAGGCGTGGTCGATCGACCGCAGTGCAATATCCTTTGTTTTACGGTGGATGAGCAGGAACTCTTCCAGCCGGTGGCTCGTCAGGACATATTTGTTGAACGTGGACTGGGTAATGTCTATGCCGATCAGTTTCCGACGTTGTTCGATGAAATCCGAGAAGACGCCAAGCAGCGTATTTTCCTTGACATCCTTACCCAGGAGTTTGTCACGAACCATATCCGGAGTGACGAGATCGTTGAGTTGGCTAAGGCTCTGGTAGTGATTCAGAAGCGTTTTCTTCAGGTAGTCGAGAAATAAATTGACTTTCCCGGCCTCCTCGGAGCGTCCCGTGGCACGGTAGCCCTTGGCATCCCAGATCGCTGCCGGAACCGAGACTTTCGCACTGAACTGGCAGGCGCTGCCGTCGATGGTCAGGCGTACATGCACGGGCGCATAGCCCTCGGAATTGATTTTGTCTTTTCGGATGAAGAAAAGAATCTTGAATGTGCTTTTCATACGGTTGAATTTTAGTGTGTAAATAACGTGTTCACTGCCTCTAACCGTTCGTCTCGAGAGCGCCAAATATGGTCATTATCAAGTCATTGTATACTAAATCGTACCACCTGATTCGGAAAACTGTACCACTCCGGGGAATTTTATCCCGGTGGTATGATTTGGCTGAAATAAGGTGTCTGAAAATAGCTGAAAAGTCAGCCTGTTTGGCTGTTGGGAAGACACAAAAAAATCCTTAGAAAGCTAATTCTAAGGATTTTAGTCGTTCAACTGTCCCCGTTTGACTTGGGAGTTGGAGCGGAAAACGGGACTCGGACCCGCGACCTCAACCTTGGCAAGGTTGCGCTCTACCAACTGAGCTATTTCCGCATGACATGTTTCGTAATTGCGAATGCAAAGGTAGCTAAAAAATCCGAATCTCCAAATTTTTCAATTCTATTTTGCAAATTCTTTACGATCTGTCCTTCTCCCCTTCCTGCTATTTGAAGACACGCAGGCGTTCGTCCAGCGGTTCGAAACTCTTCTCCTGGGGTTCGCCGGCCGGAAGCCCGAACGGCATCTGGGCGATAAGCCGCCATTGTCCGGGCAGTCCCCAGTGTTCACGAACCTCATTGTCGATCAGTGGGTTGTAATGCTGGAGCGAGGCCCCGAACCCGGCGTCTTCGAGCATGGTCCACACCGCCAGCTGGTGCATTGCCGAGGTATGCTCGGACCAGACGGGGAAGTTGTCGGCGTAACGCGGAAACTGTTCCTGAAGTCCTTTCACGACCTTCGTATCCTCGAAATAGAGTACCGTGCCGTATCCCGATGCGAAGCTGCCGTCGATCTTTTTCTCCGTGGCGGCGAACGCCTTTTCCGGAACGATGGCTTTCAGCGTTCGTTTCACCAACTCCCAGAATGCCTTGTGGTGTTCGTGCAGCAGCAGCACGAGCCGCGCCGACTGCGAGTTGAATGCCGAGGGGATGTGTTTCACGGCAAAACGCACGATCTCCTCGATCTGCACGTCGTCGATCGGGGATTGGGGCGCCAGTTCGTAATAACTGCGGCGGTGGCGCAGGGTCTCTTTCAGATTTCTCTCCATAGTCGTACCATATTTAGTATCGAATGCTTTCTTGCAAAAATAGCACAACTTCCGGAAAAATGTGCATAATTTGGGGTGAAATAGTATCTTTGTATTCGTGAAAAACGCAATTGATCTCTTTTCCGAACTGGGCGTGCGCCTGCGCGGATTCGGCGACGACGATGCGACGCGGGGCGTTGTGAATGCCGCGTGCCGTGCCAACGGCTGGTTTACGCCTGCCGAGGTTCGCCGTGCTGTCGGGGCGATTGCCCGGGATATGCTGAGCCGTGAAAAGCTCGAAACCTGGTTGGCGGACTACCCTGCTGTGCCGGTCGCTGCGCCGCGCCGCGTGCTGGTGGTTATGGCCGGAAATATCCCGCTCGTCGGTTTTTTCGACCTGCTGTGTACAGTCGTCAGCGGCCACCGATGCCTAATAAAGCCTTCGGCCAAGGATGCTGTGCTGATGGAGTATATCGTCGGCCTGCTCCGGGATATCGACGATTCGGCGCCCGTGGAATTTTACGACGGAGTGTCGCCTGTCGATGCGGTGATCGCCACCGGCAGTGACAATGCCAACCGCTATTTCCGCGCCCGCTATGCCGGGATTCCCTCGCTGCTGCGGGGAAGCCGCCAGTCGGCCGCCGTGCTTTCGGGCGATGAAACGCCGGAGCAGCTGGCCGGATTGGCCGATGACATCTGGGCCTACTCCGGACTGGGCTGCCGCAGCGTGTCGCTGTTATTCCTGCCCGAAGGATATGAACCGACGCTTCAAATGCCGCCCGTAAGCAACAAATACAAAAACAATTACCGTCAGGAACGGGCGTTGCTGGCGATGCAGGGACATCCGTTCCTCGACCTGGGCGCGGCCGTGGCTGTCGAACAGCGGGCTTTCCCAACGGCCCTGAGCCGGATTTCCTATACGCATTACAAAACGCCGGACGAGGTTGCCGGATGGCTCGCGATGCACGACGACGAACTGCAGTGCGTCGTCACCGAATGCCGCCCCCACAGCCGCCGTGCCGCATTCGGGGGCGCCCAGTCTCCCGCGTTGACCGATTATCCCGATGACCGGGATGTAATTGCGTGGTTGGCGGCGCTGAATTAAGAAAAAGTATTATATTTGTTATACGGATAAAAAATACATTATTACGATGTCGATGGTTTTCCGATTCCGAATGTTGAGCGACGAGAACGACAATTTCGTGCGTGATTACGAGGTGTTGTACGATATGACGCTGCTCGATTTCCATAATTTCATTTTGCAGTCGCTCGAATACGAGGACTGCATGGCTTCGTTCTTTACGGCCGACGATCGCTGGGAAAAGCAGCGCGAATTTACCTTTATGGATATGGACGACGGCAGCGAGAATGCCCCGATGGCTATGGAGAAAGTGACGCTGGGGCAAATTATCCACGACCGTCGCGACCGCCTGATCTACCTCTTCGACCTGTTTGGCGACCGGGCTTATTTCCTCGAGCTGACCGGAGCTTACGAGGCCGGCGAAGATGGCTCTTATCCGCGTGAAATCTACGCGCAGGCCGATGCTCCGGACCAGTACGATCCTTCGAAGAACCGCGTGGAGGGGGAAGGCTCGATCTTCAGCGAGGTGATGAGCGATTTCAACGATTTCGAGGGCGATGACAATTACGACGATGCCTACTAAACGGTTGCTGGTCGTTGTCGGTCCGACGGGTTCGGGCAAGACGGACCTCAGTATCCGTCTGGCGCTCCATTATGCCGCGCCGATCCTTTCGACCGACTCGCGCCAGGTTTACCGGGGCATGCCGATCGGTACGGCGCAACCTACTGCGGCGCAACTTCAAACTGTTGAACATCATTTTATTGCCTCGCATGACCTCGAGGACGACTTAAGCTGCGGCGAATATGAGGTGCAGGCCCTTGCGCGGCTCGAAAAACTCTTTGCCGCGCATGATTATGTCGTTGCTGTCGGCGGGGCGGGGCTTTATGTCCGGGCGCTGTGCGAGGGCATGGACGACCTGCCGCAGGCCGACGAGGCCCTGCGGGAAGAGATGAACCGCTGGTTAGCCGAGGAGGGCCTCGGGGCGCTTGCCGAGAAGCTCCGGGAGCTGGACCCCGAGTATTACCAGACCGTCGACATCAATAATCCGGCGCGTGTGGTGCGTGCGCTGGAGGTTTGCCTCCAAACCGGTATGCCCTATTCCCGGCAACGCACCGGCGAACGGCGTGAGCGACCGTTCGAAATCATCAAAATAGGCATCGACCTGCCGCGCGAAGTGCTTTACGACCGCATCAACCGCCGGGTGGACCAGATGTTGGCTGACGGACTGGAGGCTGAAGCCCGGGCGTTGTACCCTTATAGGGAGTTGAATGCGCTCCAGACGGTCGGTTACCGTGAGTTCTTTGACTATTTCGACGGTCGTATCGGTTATGACGAGGCTGTGGAACTGATTAAGCGCAATTCGCGGCGTTATGCCAAGCGGCAGCTCACGTGGTTTCGCTGCGATCCGGAAATCCGTTGGTTTGCGCCCGACGACGATGCGGCGATAATCGCCTATGTCGGTTCGAAATAGGGAAAACGGCGGATTTTGACCTGCCGCAGCGTTATGTTGCGGATGTTTTGGCAAATCGCAAATATTTTCGTACTTTTGCGCTCGTCTTTCGCCGAAAGACTGCGCCCGGATGGTGGAATCGGTAGACACGCCGGACTTAAAATCCTGTGGCCAGTAATGGCCGTGCCGGTTCGATCCCGGCTCCGGGTACGCAAAACACCACTTAATCATTTGATTAAGTGGTGTTTTCTTTTGCTGGGACGTAAATTAGGTGTAAAAAACGGCAAACTAAAATTTACTCAATTAATTGCTGTTCAGATTAAATGAAAAGTCCCTTAATTCACCACGCGCGAAGAGTCTGCAAAAACGATAATACGCAGGCGAAAGACCCCAAAAATATACTTTTCCAAATCCACGGATGAAGCCTCCAGACGGATGCGGCCGTCGGTGCTGCGACCGGCTGCAATTCCCCACAGCGACGTCCGGGATTTGCACTCGGGATCGGTCGGATGGAACAAATAGACATCGCCGATACGAAGTTCGCACTTCTCTGTAGTCATAAAAGGTTCGTTTGGATTGCGGCGACAAAGTGAAAAAACGAAAAGCATCCTGCAAACCGAGTCGGGAGTATATCGAAATTATTATTCAGGTCCAGTATCGCAGCCGACATCGGGATAGGGAGGGGCGACCAAACGGAGGATGAAGTCGACTCGGCTTTGTTCCGACGGCAAAAACCGGTCGTAAAGCCTGCCTTACCGGCCATCCAGGCCGTATCGCTATCTGATTGTGATACGGCTTGTTGAACCTGAATTTTGCGGGTTCATCCATTTCTGGCAAATCATTTGCACGTTCGCGGCATGGTTGCGGTCTTTTGAAACATCGCATTGTTCTAAATGCATTTTCCGGATATGCGTCATTTATCCGGATTGTTGTCGAGACCATAAAACGTATGGAAATGAATAAAATTTATAGTATGCTGGCAATTATGCTGGCATCGGTAAACTTGTCGCATGCCCAGAAATGGGCTGTTAAGAGCAATCTGCTCTACGACGCTACGGCTACGATCAACCTGGGCGTCGAGGCGGCGCTCGGGCCCCGTGTCACGCTGGACGTATCGGGCAATTACAACCCGTGGAAATTCGGCGACGCGCGATGGAAACACTGGCTGATACAGCCCGAGGTGCGTTACTGGCTTTGCGAGAGCTTCAACGGCCACTTTTTCGGCCTGCACGCCCACTATGCCGAATACAATGCGGGAGGCGTCAATTTCAGCGCCGATTTCCACCACAACCGCTATCAGGGACACCTTTACGGGGCGGGGTTCTCGTACGGGTATCAGTGGCTGATCGGCAAGCGGTGGAATCTCGAAGCCACGGTCGGCGTCGGGTATGCCCGCCTGTGGAACCGGAAATATCCGATCGCCGAGTGCGGCGAAGTGATCCGCACCCGTTCACGCAATTATTTCGGTCCGACCAAAATCGGATTGACCCTCGTCTTTATCATTAAATAACGGAACCGGCTATGAAACGCTCAATGAAATACCGCATGCCCGGCCTGCTGGCCGCATGCCTGCTCCTTACCGCCGCGGCTTACAGCCGGGAGGGAGTCCCCGCCGCTTACCGGGACGGCGACCGCCTCTGCATAAAACTGACACTCGACACTGGCGGCACGCCGCTTTCGGCTAACGAACAGCTGACCCTGACACCGGTTGTAACCAACGGCGAACATCGGGCACAACTGGCGCCCGTCGTCTTCACGGGACGCATCCGGGAGAAGGTAAACGAACGCCGGGAACGCCTTTACGGGACGCCGGCGTTTCCCGAAGGGGTTTTCAGCAATGTCGTCGTCCGCAACCGGAAGAAGCATTCCGAAAATACCGTCGTTTTCGAAGGTTCCCTTCCCTACGAACCGTGGATGGCGGGCGGACGGGTCGTGCTTTACCGCGATCTGGACGGATGTGCCGGCCACCGCACGAGCCTGCCGCCGCTGATTGCCGCCGAAATCGCCGCTGCGGTGCAGCCGCGGCTCTCGTTCATCGTTCCGGCGGACGATACGGCCAAGCACCGCAGCGAACAGCTCACCGCAGCCATTCATTTTCCGCAGGGCCGCTCCGTGCTGTTGCGGGGCTTCGCCGACAACAGACGCCAGCTGGCCCGCATCGACAGCCTGACCGCACGGCTTCTGGGCAACGACAGCCTGACGGTCGAAACCGTCTACCTGAAAGGATATGCTTCGCCGGAGGATACCTACGCCTATAACACCCGGCTTTCCGCAAACCGCGTCGGGGCGCTTCGCAGCTATTTGGAGGAGAATTTCGAACTGGACGGCGCGGCGTTCACCATGGCGACCGAACCCGAGGACTGGGACAGCCTGCGGCGTTGGGTCGTCCTGTCCGACCTGCCCGCAAGGGACGGAGTCCTTGCCGTGATCGACACCATCCCCGACCCGGATGCCCGCGACGCCGGTATCCGGAGCATCGACAGCGGCAAGACTTATCTCCGATTGCTGCACGAGGTCTATCCGCAGCTGCGGCGCGTGGAATACCGGATCGGCTACCTGCTTCCCGCCTTTACGGTGGAGCAAACCCGGCAGCTGATCGAATCGCATCCGGAATGGCTGAGCCTGCGCGAGATGTGCCGGCTGGCCGAAACCTACCCCGTCGATTCGCCCGAGCGGGCTTACGTCTGCGCAGTGGCGCTGGAATATTACCCCGACTCCCCCTGCGCCTGCAGCAACATGGCGATGCTGGCCCTGCGCCGCGGCGATGCGCAGCTGGCCCGCCAATGTCTGAATCGCTGCGCCGGCGATCCCCTCGCACAGAACAACATGGGCGTGCTGTGCCTGATCGACGGCGACCGGGAGAAAGCCCGTTACTGCTTCTCCCTGGCCGCCGCGAACGGCTCCGACGAAGCGGCGTACAATCTCGCGCATTTGAACGAACTTTATTACGAATGATAAAAATCGATCCCATTTTCAAAATCATATCAAAACGTATAAACTATGAAAAAAATCTACAATCTCCTTGTGTTTGCGGCGCTTGCCGCCGTCGCAGCCTGCTCCGACGAGGGTGCGAAAACCGATACCCCTGAAATTGCATCCGGGAACGTCCGATTCACAGCCAAAGTTCCGCAAACCGCCCGGGGACCGGTCTACAGCTCCGACGGATTCCGCATCCTTGTCTTCAAAAACTCCGGTTCGGGCTATGTATACATGCAGGACATATCGTCCGCCGTCCTGAAATTCGACGGCTCGACGCTTTCCGGAACCGCACAGCTGCCGGCCGGCGAATATAAGTTTCTGCCCTCGTACGGTCTCGTAACCCCGGGCAATTACACGTGGCCCGACCTGCGGGATGCCGTGCTTTCCGACGCGCTGTTCATAACCCATACCGGAGAGAGCTTCCCGGCGGCGTTCATGCTCGACAAGCCGATCGACGCGGTTCCCGCCTACACGGTGACGCTCGACGGCCAGAAACAGACGGTGAGCGCCACGCTCCGCCGTGCCGTTTCGCGCGTGGACGTACTCTTCATCCGTGCAGAGAAAGACGACGCGACAGGCGCCTATACCGAAAAACAGGGCGACGATGTTTTCGGCCCCGAAAAGCTGGCCGGAGTGAAGCTGTCGTTCACCGGCGCCAACAGCCGGCTGGGGCTTTCGGGCGAGAAAGTCGAGGGACTTTTCGATACGGAACACACCATCGCCGCACCGGCAGGTGCGGTGACGATGGGCACGGGGCTCTCGACGGTCATCGGGGCCGACGGCTACGATTTCGAGAACGTACTGCCCGCCGACATTATCTCGGGTTCGGCGCATCTGAAAGGAACCTACCTGATCCCCAACCCGGACAATGCCGCCGCAACCGGCTTTAAGATGCTGCTTACCTCGGGTGAGGGAACGCCGCGCACCATCGAACTGACCGACAAAATCCCTGTCGAGCGCAACAAGGCGACGCTTATCCGGATTTACGTACTGGGCGACAACGTCTTTACCACGGGCGTCGAATTCGAGGTCGAGATCGACACCGTTTGGGACGGCTCGAACTTCGTGGATGCCGAAATCGACTGACGAACCCGAAAACGACCGGACCATGAAACTCAGGAGATATACGTTGTACCTACTCGCCGCGGGTGTGCTGGCTGCCTGCGCGGAGCCGGACCCGGAGGGCGCTCCCGCTCCCGGATCGGGCACGGCCCGCATCACGCTGCTGCGTGAAGAGACGAAGGATATTTCGGCCTACGCTTTTCGCAGGCAGGACGGTCTTTTCCTCTTCGACACGCTCCTGCGCGAGGGCTGGACGCCCGACGGCAGGCTGTCGGCACGCATGCGGAGCGGATGTTACAAATTTCTGTTCGTGAGCGGAGCGGGCGAAAACCTCTCCCTGCGGCCCGAGCCGTTTACCCGGCAGACGGCATGGGAAGAGGCGGTTTTCGCCCTGCGGGAAAACGCCGCGGCGCCGGGAACTTATCTTCCGGCCGACGAATTGTTCCTCCAATTTCCCGCTTCGGACGCCGACAAAGTCTATACCGTCGCCGGCACGGATCAGACGATCCGCGCCCGGCTCTCCCGCGCCGTCTGCCGGATCGGCATCACCGTCAAACGGGGTTTTCACGACGGCACGGGGTACGTGGAGGTTCCCTACGCAAAACCGCAGTCCGTACTGGACCGGATCGGCCGGATCGAACTGACGGTCTCCGGTACGGGGTCCGGCATAAGCCCCTCCGGGAGCCGCGGAACGGCTGTCGTCACGGCGTCGTTTTCCGCCGCGCAGTACACGGAACTTACCGACGGGGGATTCGCCCGTTTCGACGGACCGTATGTCATACCGCCCGCCGACGGCACGGATGTAGGGCTGGAGCTATCTGTCGCGCCCGCAGCCGGGGCGGCCCTGCAGCCGGCGCACCTGCAGCTGACTGGCAGGGCGGAACGCAACAAGCGTCTCGACATCACGCTCTGGATCACCTCGGATTACCCGATGATCGGCGTCGAAATACGAACCGCCCCGATCGACCGTGAACAGGAGGGCGATGCGGGCATTTGGGAATGAAAAAAGCGATCACGATGAAAAGAAATTACCTATATCGAATTTGCGGGATGCTGTTTCTGCCCGCGTTTCTGACGGCCTGCGGCATGGAGACGCAAGAGGAGTGCCTTCCGTGCAATAAACTCCGCTATGCCGAACTGCGCATGGACGGCACGCCCTCCGCATCAGGACTGACGACTCCGCTCTACCTTTTCCGGCGGCCGGCGGGTACGCAGCAGGAATATGTTTTCAGCAGCAGCTACGCATCGGTCGCCGACGGCGAAAGTCTCAAACTGCCGGTTGCCGATCTGAAGGACTACGATTACCGTTTCCTAATGCTCGCCCAGCCCGGCGGCGGGGAATGGCTGTCGCTGCGCACGGCGGCCGGAACCGTCTTCGCGCCGGGAACGGCATGGAACGACCTGCGGCTGGAAAGCGCGGCAGGCAGCGCCATGCCGGACGGCTACTGCGGATTTACGGACATGAGCGGCGGGCAGATTCTCCTCGACGGGAGCATCCGTCTCACGCTGACGCGCATCGCAGGTCAGGTACTCTTCGACTTTTACCGCACCGGAGGTTCCTTGTCGCAGCCCGAAAGCGTCGTTTCGGCCGACGTGGAGTCGGTGATCGACCGGGTCGCGCAAATCGAGATTACTTATGAAAATCCCACGACAGCGCTGCGTTTCGACCAAAACGGACAGCTCACGCCCGCGGCGTATGCCCCGGAACCGCTGAAGCAGACCATTCTTCCGCAAGCGACCGAATTCAGGGTCGCACTGCCCCAAGCGGACAAGGGACTCAGCCTGTACGCCGCCGCCCTGCGCGGTAGTCTGCGCATCGAAGGCGCTTTCCTGCTGCCGTCCGACTCGAAACTCCGCGTGAAGATGGACTTCACCTATTACGACACGACTCCCGCCTGCGGCAACGACCATGCGGACGACCACTCCGCCGGATGCTTCCCGCAACGGCAGGTAACGCTCCAGCTGCCGGCCGCCGCAGCGCCTGCAGGGCTTCCGGTGGCCGCAGACTGCTTCACGGTCAATCGGGCCGGCCTGCATTGCGACCGGATCATCGACATTCCGGTCGGCGGAAGCCTCGAAACGGATTTCGGCTGGTTGTGAAACGATAAAAACGTATGTTTATGAAAAAGTTTGCATTCCTTTTCGCATGGGCGGCCTTCCTCTCCGGCGGGTGTTCGGACGGAGAACCCTCCACAGGGACGGCAGCGGACGGGGAGCCTGCGGTCGGGGTCGATTTCCGGCTGGAAGCCGTCGATACGGACACCTCGCTCGAACCCATGACGCGGGCAACCTCTTACAAGGAGTGGTTCAGCAACGACTGCCGCATACTGATCCTGAAAAAAACGGACACCCGGTGGATTGTGGACGGCACGGAGACGCTACTGCTCGACGCGCAATCCGGGTCATGGACCGAACTGAAACTCTCGGCGGACGATTTTCCGCCGCGATCGTTCCGTTTCGAACTGCGGCCGGGCGATTACCGCATCGTGGCCGTACTCAACTGGCGGTCGGCCGACTGGAACAGCGAGCTGGTTCCCGGAAAGGTGGTCGCCGACGAAGCCGACGCCTCGCTGCGTACGCCGCCGCTGATCTCTTATACGATCGCCACGCACTGGATGAATAACGGCTACCGGATGCTGAACCGCGAGATTTTCGTGGCAATCGCCGACTTCACGGTGCCCAAAAGCGGCGACCTGCACGCATCGGGCGTACCGGCCGTGACGCTTCGCGCAGAGCGCCGCGTGGGCAAATTCCGCATTCTGCTCAAACGCAAGGCGTCGCCGGTCAACGGTTTTTCGTTCGACAAGACGGCCCATACCGTCCGGATGCTCTTCACCTCGCAGACGAAGCCTTTTGCCGAAGGTATCGACGCACTCGGAGCGATGTATTACGGCGATCCCGGGCTCTACGAACTGCCGTGGTGTCTATCGACGATAGGAGATTTCCACCCTTCGGGGAGTGCGGCCTATCAAATGTGCCAGAGCAACTCCACCGTCTTCTCGCCGTTCCTCTTCGCCGACCCGGCGGCAGAACAGCCTTTCGGGATCGAGCAAATCGGCATCTCAGGAGCTTCCGACGGTTTTAACTACAAAACGGACGAAAAGTTCCGGCGCACGCTTGCCGCAAGCAAGATCACCGGCCTTGTTTTCCAGGCAACCGACATCTTCGACAACACGTCGTCGCAAATACTGATCGACGTCGTCGAGGCGGCAGACGACGCAGGCGTGCCCGAGAACGCAGCGACGCTCTTCGATCCCTATTTCGAGTGGAACGCAATGTCCTATTATTACTAAACACGAAGCTATGAAAATTTTGTTTCACATATCGTTCGCGCTCCTTTGCCTGACAGCCGCATCGTGCATCGAGGAGGACCTCGACGCCTGTGCGCCCGAAGGCGGAAGCGTTGCGGTCGCCCTCCGGGTCGAAAAATTCCAGACCCGGCCGCCTTACCGGCCGTCGGATTTCGAGGAGGACTTCACGAAGCGCATCCATTCGCTCGACTACCTGCTTTACGCCGACGGACAGCTGATCGAACAAGGCCGTGTGGACGACCTGCAAAACGCCGCCGGAGGCAGCTACCTCTTCCGCCACGACATGCTCCCGTTCGGAGAATACCGGCTGGCGTTCGTGGCGAACGCCGCGCCGCGCATGATGACCGGAAAAACCGACGCACCGGAACGCTATTACATCGCCTATCAGGGTGAAAAGAACGGCGACGACCATTTCCGCGCCGATTTGCCGTTCGAAGTGACATGCCCCTGCCGCAACGAGTTCGAAACCGTACTCCGGCGCGTACACGGCGTGACGCGCTTCCGGCTCGAAAACATGCCGCAGGAAATCACCTCCGCCGAAGTCATACTCGATAATATCGGCCAACGCATGCCGCTCTGCGGCGATCCGGACCTGTCGTGCGAAGTTTCCAAGCGCATCCGGACAGCGGAGCTGGCGGCACGCGCCGCCGGGTCGTTCACGCTCGGCACGTTCTGTACGCTGCCGGGGATGAAGACCTCATGGCGGCTCAAACTCTACGGCCCGGATGCCGCCGCACCGATCTACGACCGCATGGTGACCGACACCCTGCGTATCGAATGCAACCAGCTGATCGAACTTACGGCCCGTTTCAAAGAGGGCGATTTCCGGGGAGAAATCGAGTTCTCGGTCGATATCGATACGACGTGGGACGGCTCGAACGAAGGCGGCGGCGAAGTTACGCTTTCACAATCGGCCAATACGCCGACCCGCAGAAGCGGGCACGGCTCGCCAGTGAGAACGTCGTAGTTTTTCCGTCCGAAATCACATGTAGGGAAACCGGGATCTTATTGCACGGGTATGCGGAAATAGGTCGGAAACGGCCTATGATTTTTTGGATTTAACTTAGTTCCGGGAAACGATTTTATTACGCAAAAAAGACTTTATGGCAAAACCACCATTCAACCCCGGCTCAATATCCGCCGGATACCACCAACGAACGCTATGCGCTGGTGCTTCAGATCGTGCGCGAACGGAAACGAAGCGTGATCTTCACACCCTACAAACTGCTTCCTGCGGAGTTCGATCCCAAGAAATGCGTTGCAATCCCCACGTCCCGTATTCGGGAGCATCGGAATTTCATCCGGGAAATGAACGCGTACCTGTGCAGCCAGCTCCGTGATGTGGTAACTGTCATCGGGTTTCCTTGCGTATCGAGAAAACCCGCAAACTGGCTGTCAGCGATGCTGTGTTACGGAAAGTCCTATTTGGAATGGAGTAAATTGTCCCGTAAAGTGCAGGCTCTGTATCCGAGGGCTGTGCCCAGATAGCATGCTGATCTTCGTGGAGCCTGTAATAAACAAATCCTTATTTTCTCGTACGAATTCAAGCGATGCGAGTCGTTCGACCTGATTGCGGTCGAGTCCCCGCTCAAAGATATAGCCGATCTCGTCAACAGAGGCATTGTAACGAAATTGTGCAGCTTTTACAGCTCGGTCGATGTGTCCGATCTTACGCCGCCGGTAGCGGATCACGTCGCCCTGAATGTCGCTCTGCTGCAGGTAAGCCATGTCCATGAACGACATGCCTCTTGTATAGAAACTGAACAGGAGCAAATCCCGGGCTACGGCGAGTTCGTTTCTTCCGGGAAACTTTGAAGCGGCGACTATTTAGCCGTTTTTTCCAGTCAGTTAAAATATAGACGATATTTAATCATTGAGATTAGTCCGTCCAGTTCATAAAATGAAAGAACGTATAATTGTGACTAAACGTTGCAAATGAAAGCCCCAAATTATCATAGTATGCCAAGTTTCTTCAGCAAATAGTCAAATTTGTCGAGAACGAACCTAATATCGTACATTTGCTTGGCGAGCTTGTAGCCAGCTTCGCCCATGGCGACTTTCTGCTCTTCGGACAGTGAGATGAATCGTTTGATGGCCTCCACCAAGGCAGGGACGTCTTTGGGCGGAACGGTGTAGCCGTTCACTCCGTTTTCAACCATTTCCTTGCATCCGGGAATATCGGAAGTGATGACTGGCCGCCCCATAGCACAAGCCTCCATGATAGCGCGGTTCATCCCTTCATGGTAACTGCTTACCACTACTACTACTACTCCGGGTCTGCCGACGATTGACGGTACGTCGTCGGTCACTCCAAGATAGCTGATATAGCCATGCTCAACGTCGCTGTCGATGACTTCTTTGGGCACTCGCATCGGGCTTGTCGTGTCAATAGGGCCGACAAGTTCGAAGCTGATCTCCGGGTGCTTCGCACGAATTGTTTTCCCCGCTTCAACAAACTCGGAGTAACCTTTATCGTAGAGAACGCGGGCAACCATCAAAAATCGCAGCGTACTATATTCATTTCTTGTGTGCTCAAACAAGCTAAGATCAACGCCCTCGCCACATTCAAATATGATTGACCTTTCGGGGAGAATGTAACCTTCTTGCAACAATTGGTTGTAGTTCGACAAATTAAGTGTAATAACCATATCGGAGCGATGGAGTCCCAACTTGTAAAGCCACCTTACCACAGCTTTACCAATTCCGTCTCTATTGAAAACATAGCCAAGACCAGCCACCATATTGATCTTACATTTTACACCAGCCATGCAAGCTGCAAATGTTCCGTAGATGTTGGGCTTGATGGTAAAATGGCATGTGATATCAGGTTTTTCCTTTTTGTATACAGAATACAGGAACTTTAGAAATTTCAAATCAGCCAATATGTTCATGCTTGACGGTTTTAGCGGCGCCTGGATAACCTTTACTCCTAAAGGTAGTTTGTTTTCCAGACTCTCTTCATGAGTTGCCTTGGGGTATATCATGATAACCTCATGGCCTTGGTCGAGATAGTGCTTGATAACTGGTAATCTGAAATTGATCAGACCTCTCATGCTATTATCGCAAAACAATATCTTCATGGTTCTCGTAGTTAGTTATAGAATTGAATATCTGTTGGGATCGGACCCGATCGTAATGTCCCGATCGGGATAGTTCATAGGAATGACCATCTCGAAATAGGGGGTGAAAAATGGGTTGATGTCGGCATGCTCCTCGAATGTCGGCCAGGGGATAATACTAGTTATACAGCCTCCCTAATGCAGTTTGCAAGGCTCCGCCGAGACACTCATTTAATTTATGCTTAACTCCAATTCTTAAAGGTGATTGCATTACGTCGAAATCGGGGCCATGGTTTCCTTCAACAAATTCAATCCGTCCCTTCCTGTTGATGACGACATCCCAGCCGATAATAGGATTCTGGGGAATAACTTTTGAGGCCTCAATGCAGTTATTCTTAATCTCTTCCCATCGTGATATTTGAAATCCGAAGATTTGTTTCCCCGTGTCAGGATGTGCCTTATATCGAGCGCCGAATGTAGATATCCCGTCACTCTCAATCATTCCGGTTTCCACATTGATTTGGGCGAACAGTCCGCCCATGTGCGCATTGTCGACAAAACAGTCTCCAACACCCATTCTTATGAATGCGCCAAAGACTATCGGACGTCCTGAAGCATTAATTGTGACTACTCTAATTGTATTTAAACTGTCTGGATGAAAGGCTTGAATCTCTTCACACCCTTCAATTGCTTCTTCTAATAAATAATTGTCCGTCCGGCATTCTTCGTACAATCCTTTTATCTGTGATAGGTTAACGGCATGGAGGGGGGGGGAGATTTTTTTAATTCCGACACCGCAACAGCTATCTAAAGGTTTTATGATACAGGGTGTTTGTGATACAAGGTCACAGAATTCTTCAAAAGTCGCCTCTTTCGTTACAATCCAGCGTC
>ERZ1673699.1700-NODE-1700-length-16626-cov-4.376984_pt1 | contig 16626 bp, 12 predicted proteins | sample MGYA00580229_ERZ1673699 | MGnify/ENA primary metagenome ERZ1673699 (study PRJEB41218, sample SAMN15661785) | gut metagenome | host: Homo sapiens | place: Canada: London | collected 2015-08-20/2019-03-30 | study: EMG produced TPA metagenomics assembly of... | reverse complement strand
CCCGTATCTGTTCCTTCATCAACAAAATGAACTGTAGCTCCAGAGTACTCATCGCCTGATTTTATAACGCTCTCATGAACTTTCATGCCCCAAAAACCATCGCCGCAATGCTTTGGTATTAGTGATGGATGTATGTTGATGATTTTGCCTCTATACTTTTGTATAAATTCATGTGATAAAATCTTTAAGTATCCTGCAAGTACAATTAAATCCGGCTCGTACTTATCAAGTACTTCTACGATTGCGTGATTAAATTCATCGCTGTCAGCATATTTTTTAATACTAAAGTAGTAGGTATCAATACCATTGTCCTTAGCTCTTTCTTGTGCATAGGCAGCTTTTCTATCGCTTATAAGGCAAACTATCTCAGCATCAAGCTTTTTTTCTTTAACCGCATCGATTATGGCTTGAAAATTCGTGCCAGAACCTGATGCTAGAACGGCTATTTTAAATTTAGACATATCTTTTCCTTAGTTTCTTTTTCTTCAATATGGCCTAGTATTATATAATCTTCGCCATGTTTCTTAAGAAGTTCTTCAGTTTTTGCTAATTCGTCCTTAGATACAGCAAATACCATGCCTATACCCATATTGAATGTACCGAACATTTCTTCTATATGAACGTCAGCCCAAGTCATTAAGTATTTGAAAATTTGTGGTATTTCATAATCTTTTAGGTCTATAACAGCTGTGTAGCCGTCTTTAATCATTCTAGGAATGTTTTCGTAGAAGCCGCCGCCTGTTATGTGTGAAATTGCCTTAACATTAACATGTTCGATGATGTCCATCATTGGATCGTAATAAATTCTTGTTGGTGTAAGTAATACATTTAGTAAGGTATCATCAAGTCCGTCATATTTTTTGTTTACATCAACTTTATCATTATCAAAAATAATTTTTCTAACTAGTGAAAAACCATTTGAGTGAACACCACTTGATCTAAGACCTATGATTACATCACCGTCTTCAATCTTTGAGCCATCTATAATTTTATCTTCATTTACTACACCTACAGCAAAACCAGCTATATCGTACTCGCCTTCTCCGTAGAAGCCTGGCATTTCAGCTGTTTCTCCGCCTATAAGCGCTGCATGGCTCATCTTGCATCCCATCGCAACACCTGATACTATCTCAGCCATCTTTTCAGGGATAAGCTTAGATGAAGCGATGTAGTCTAGAAAGAATAATGGTTCTGCGCCTTGACAAATGATGTCGTTAACACACATTGCCACAGCATCTATACCGATTGTGTCGTGCTTATCTAAGATAAATGCAAGCTTTAATTTTGTTCCTACACCATCTGTGCCACTTACTAATACTGGTTTATCATACTTTTTAAGATCTATCTTGAATAAACCTGAAAAATTTCCTATATCGTTTAAAACTCCGTCTCTGTTTGTAGATTTTATAAGGCTCTTGATAAGTTTTACTTCTTCGTAGCCCTTAGTCTTATCTACACCAGCGTCTTTATATGTTAATCCCATAGCTCTACCTACTTATTAAGTTCTGCATCGATTTTAACGATGTCATCTCTCATCTTGACCTTGTATTCTTCAAGTTTCTTAGCTAGTTCATCGTATTTGATAGCTAAGATTTGTACAGCTAGTATTGCAGCGTTTTCAGCGCCATTAACAGCAACTGTAGCTACTGGAACGCCCTTAGGCATTTGAACTATTGAAAGAAGTGAATCAAGTCCATCCATTAAAGAGCTCTTTACAGGAACTCCTATAACTGGTAAAGTACTAAGTCCTGCTATGACTCCTCCTAAGTGTGCAGCCTTACCTGCAAATGTTATAATTGCCTCGATACCATTCTTTTTTGCGTTTTTAGCAAAATCAAATGCTACTTCTGGTGTTCTGTGAGCTGAGATAACTCTTGTCTCATACTCAACCCCAAAATCATCAAGTACTTTTTGTGATTTTTCAACAACCTCTTTATCAGAGATGCTGCCCATTACTAATGCAACTTTCATATAATTACACTCCTTTAATTAAAATATTTTAAATATTCCTCATTTATATAAAATTTTAGGTCCTCACTTCTAACGTAGTGAGATCCTATATTGGAACTTCCAATCGTATCCTTGTAATAATACAAGATTATAGAATTATCAACGATATAATAATTCTTAATATTATTTCTAATGCTGTTCTTTTCTTCTTCAGTCTTAGTTAAATCCTCAAGTATCGTCTCTCTAACATTTTGATCTTTTTTAATTAAATCTTCATATTTAATCTCTTCAGCACTATTGAAGTTAAACGTTTTTGTATAAAATTCGCTGTTTGTAGAGTCATCATTGTAAACACTATTGATATAAAAACATAAAGATACTAATCTCTCGTCAGACCTTGCTATATCATAAGTAAAATACATTTTCTTAAGTTTAGCATCATTCTTTGCTTTTTCAACGTGCTCATCAACAAATTCCTTGATTTGTTCATTAATTTTATTTCTATATGCTCTCTTTACATCTTCAGTACTGAAAAATACTGGATAAGCAAGGCTGTACTTAGCCTCATTCACTATACCAGTCTTTATGCCATCAATCGCATTTCTTATATAAATTGTATCAGCGACTACAAATGTATCATAATCAAGTAAATAGTACAAAACATCTATAGGTAGATACATCTTCATATCTACGAGCATAGGTGCATAATCAAGCTCGATCTTATTATTATTTGATGTAATATAATTTTTCGATCCAAGCTTAACCTTTATATTCTTTATACCTTTTTTGAAATAGCAAGACTTGTCCTCGCCGTTCCAATATATATCAAAGTTTAGCTTTGTAAATACCTCTCTTGCTGGTATGAATAAAGCTTTCACATCATCCTTCTTAGCTCCTTGTAATTCAAACACTTTATCCTCGAAATCAGAGTTAACTAGGCCAGATATTTTATTTATTTTTGACTCATCAATGTTTTTTGCATAAGAAGTAAAACTCATGAAAAACATAAGAGCAGATAAAACTATCAATAAAAGTTTTTTCATCATACCACCTCAAAATTATTATACCACAAAAGACCTGCTACATTCAAGTAATACTTTAATAAATGTAAAAATCCCTATACTTATTCGTATAGGGATTGATTTATTTTATTAAAGTTTTCAATTCGTCTATGCTAATGCTTATATTCTCTTTGCTCTTAAGGTCTCTTACCGATAACTTCTTGTTCTCTAGTTCTTCTTGTCCTAGGAAGATGATATAGTCAAAGCTATAGCTTTCGGCAAAGTCAAAAATTTTCTTCATCTTCATCTTGGAGTAAAGCACTTCAGAGTGAGCGCCTAGCTCATGTAATTCGTTTAACACGCTTATGGCGTAGCTCATGTCAATATCAAGTGGAGCAACCAAGAAAGATTTTTCTTCACTTTCAAATTTTGGAAGAATGTTCTTTTCACTCAATTGGAAGAATAATCTTGTTAAGCCGATGGATATACCAACGCCTGGAAGCTCTCTCTTTGAGTAGAACTGAGTAAGATTCTCATAGCTACCGCCGCCAGCAACGCTGCCAAGCTCCTTGTAATCATCAAGAACAGTCTCGATTACAGTTGATGTGTAATAATCAAGTCCTCTTTGTAATTTTAAAGTGAATTTATAATTATTTTTATCAACATTAAATAATTTGATATTTTCCAAAACTTCTTTCATCTCAGAAAGACCTTTTAAGAAAATTTCGTTATCAATACCAAGTTCTTCCAAGCGAGCGATAGTCTCTTCATTTGTTCCTTCAAACTCGATTAAATCAATAATCTTTTTAACAGAATCAGCCTTTATACCTTGATTATTAAGAAGCTCCTCAAGGCTATCTCTACCAATCTTGTCATATTTATCAAGCGCGCGAACAGCCTCTACAGTATCTTCAACACCTTGACTCTTTAAGAAACCATTCATGATATTTCTATTGTTAATCATGATAGTGAATTTATCAAAACCAAACTTTTTAAATATAATGCTGATTATCTTAACAAGCTCTGCATCATAAAATTTTGATAGTTTTTCGTCGCCTATGATATCGCAGTCACATTGGTAAAACTCTCTGTATCTACCCTTTTGGTTCCTCTCGCCCCTATAAACCTTGGCGATTTGATATCTTTTGAATGGAAATTTAAGCTCATGCTCATGCATGCTAACATATCTTGCAAGAGGCACAGTCAAATCAAAGCGCAAAGATGTCTCAGTAGATGTATTTGCAATATTATAAATTTGTTTTTCAGTTTCGCCGCCGCCCTTAGCAAGAAGTATCTCAGTCTTCTCCAAAGCAGGCGTATCTATAGGTAAAAACGAGAAAAGTTCATAAGTTTCTCTAATTATATCCTTCATCCTGTTAAAAATTAATTGCTCATGAGGTAAAAGTTCCATAGTACCCGGCAATATCGATGGTTTTACTAGCATATTATTCCTCCATAATCATCAAAGTTCCTATATCAAATATATCATATTCCGTCAAATAAATCAATTCTTTATTGATTTCTCGAGAAAATTCTTCTAAGCGAATCCTATTAGCCTCGTTAATAATTTTACCCGTTAAAAATATCTTATCACGCGCATATCCACTCGCCCCGCCTATAAATCCATAGTCATAATCTTTAATCTTTACAAAACCCTTGTCTAGCAAAATGCATTTTTGGCCCAAAGATTTTATAATTTCATATAAATATTTGTCATCACTTGCAAAATATTCGCTTCCTACGTCAATTATAGAGCATTTAACATAGCCTTGAGAGGAATTAATAATTTTATTATCATCAAAACGTTTTATTATGGCATCAGCACATACATCTTTTTTGCAAATCAAGTGCTCACCTACACGAAGCGAATTAAACTTAACATCAGATGGATATTTTTCATGAGGATCTTCATTTGCATTGATGATATTTATCTTAGTACCTTTAAAAATTTCATTATAATAATCAAACGATTCGTGGCTCGCAATTAAAGTCTCTTCGTCATATTTAAAAAGCGACATATCAGGATGAGTCTTGACCGCCCCTTTCAAAATTTTGCTCTCAAACGATAGAAAAGAATTTATATTAAATTTATTAAGCTTATCACGAAGAATATCATAATAAGCTCTGTCAACTATAGCAATCATTTAATCACCTAAGATAATTATATCACAAAAAGCATTTTACACGCAAAAAAAGAGCCAGATAAAATCTAGCTCTTTAATCAAATTTATTTTAAAACGTTTCTCTTTAGAGTAACCATTGCTCTAACTGCATCCCATAAGATGTCCTTGCCATCTACAAGTCCTAAAGCTCTCGCAACGTTAGCTACTGGAATCATAGTTCTGTTGTTCTTAATTATAGGTTTAACATCACTTACAAATGTATTTCCATTTACAATTATATTATTTGTTTCAACAGGTATTTGAATGATGTTTTCTTTGTCACTTAGGTATACAGTTTTAGTCTTTGCATCCCATGTTACCATAAATCCTAAAGACTCAGCAACATAACGTAGTGGTAGCATAGTTCTTGACTGATAGATGAATGGAGCAATGTCCATCCTAACTTGGCTTACAACACCATTTACTGACTTTTGCATTACATAGTCATTGATGAATAGTATTGCTTCAAGCTTGTCATAATTGTTAACTTCTTCAACTACAGGTTCTTTTCTCTCTTCTCTATGGTCTCTATCATCATAAGTTCTACGAGGTTCAGGTCTTTCATAGAAGTATCTTGGAACATAAGCTTCAACAAATCTAGCATATATGTTCATATCACCTTTGATCAAATCATCATTACCATATAGATAAGGTAACCAACCAGCAAACTCATATCCTCTATAAGGTATAGCTTCTGGAGCAAGTCTTGCTAAATCAGCAATTGTATAACGATCGCTCTTATCAATAGTTATAGTGTCTCCACGACCAATATATCCTCTGTCTGGATCAGCTGATAAGAATCTGATTATAAAATAATTTCTCTCATTTAAACCAGGTTCTTGTGGATTGCTTGGATTTGATGGGTCTTGTGGGTCTTCTGGTTTGTTAGGTCCTACTGGTGGATTTGGTTTTGTTCCAGGATTAGTTTCATCTTTTATAAATATAGCTATTACAGTTAAATTATCACCTATATTTGTATTTAAATCTGTATCCCACTTTTCAAATTTATATCCTGTTTTTGGAATTATTTTTAATGAATCTATATTTAAGTCTGATAATTTTTTACTATCAGTCTTTGGAATATAGAAAGTGTTAGCACCCTCTACAGTTCCTTTATTTTGATCTGCTGATACAAATGTAACAGACCAATATTTGCTAGCGTCTGGCACTTGTGCATCAGCATCATTTGGATTTATAGGTCCAATTATCTTCGGATCTGTAGGATCTGCTGGATCTGGCAAATTTGGTGATGTTTTTTCTTTAAATATAGCTTTCACGGTTAAATCACTGTCTATCGATGTATATACATTAATCATTGGATCCCATCTGTCAAATGCATATCCCTCAACAGCTGTTGTTTCTGGCTCTTTATTAAATAAATCGCCAAGATTGTGTCTTGATTTTAATACATAGAATGTATTATTTTTATCAACAGTCCCTTTGCTTGTATCGTCTGACACAAATGTTACACTCCAATATTGATTTGGATTTGGATTTATCGTAACATTCGGATTAACAGGCCCAATTATTGATTGTATTTCAGCAAATTTTGCTATAACTTTTCTACCTTGATCAATTGCAGTTTTATTATCTAACAGTGGTTCCCATTTATCAAATATATAATTTTCAGCTGCTGTAGTTTTAGGTGCTTTTTCAGCTAAGTCAGCTAAAGTTTTTCCTGCTGTTTTTAATACATAGAAAGTATTATATGGTGCTAAAGTTCCATTATCTACATCTTCTGATTCAAATGTTACCACACAATATTTGTCTGGATATGGATTTTTTGTTTTATCTGGATCAACAGGCCCTATAATTGCTTCTAATTCAATAAACTTAGCTGTAACTTTTCTGCTTTGATCAATTGCAGTTTTATTGTCTAATAATGGTTCCCATTTATTAAATATATAATTTTCAGCAGTCTCAGTTTTAGGCGCTTTTTCAGCTAAGTCAGCTAAAGTTTTTCCTGCTGTTTTTAATACATAGAACGTATTATTTTGCTCAACAGTTCCTTCATTTTTATCTTCTGATTCAAATGTTACTACACAATATTTATCTGAGTCCGGGTTTTGCGTAACGCTTGGGTTTACAGGTCCAACTATTGTATCTAGTTCAGAAAATTGTGCATTAATTACTAAATTTTTGTCTATTGCAGTAGTATGGTTTAATACAGGCTTCCATCCATTAAATTTATTGTTATCCAATGGTGTTACGTTTGGTGCAATATTCTCTAATGCATCTAAATTTTTATTAGATGATTTTAATACATAAACAGTATTTTCTTCAGCTACAGTTCCTTTATCAGTATTTTCCGATTTAAATGTTACTGTCCAATATTTATCTGTATCCGGATTTTGTGTAACGTTTGGTTTTACTGGTCCAATTATTTCAGCTAATTCAGTAAATTTTGCAGTAAAAGTTAAACTTTTATCTATTACTTTTGTCTTATCTAGTTCTGGCTCCCATTTCTCAAATATATGATTTTTTATTGGAGTAGTTATTGGTTCGCTAATACTTGCTAAAGTTTTATTGCTTGTATTAAGTACATAAAATGTATTTTTAGTAGCAACTTTACCCTTATTAAGATCTTCTGACACAAATGTAACTGTATAATAATTATCTTCATTAGGATTTGGTATTTCTTCAGGATTAACTGGACCAACTATATCGGTATCTGTGTAAATAATAGTTAATCTAACTTTAATATAACACTCGTCTTTAGCCTTATAGCTATATGTTATATAATCAGTATTATCTTCTAATTTTAGAGTGTCATTTTCTTTGCTTGCACCCACTAAATTATCAACTTTATCTATATTAAATTTTCCTGGCAAATAACTTGGTTTAATAGTTTTACTTCCTCTTGGTAATGTTATTGTATATGCTTGTTCATCACCATAAAATGAGATAGAATTGTTACCTATATTGCTTAAATCTAAAGAAGTAAGGTGATTTTGATAACAATTTAATGTATTAAGAGCTTTATTGTTATCTAGATTTAATTCTTTAATTTTATTACTTTCCATATCTAGTAATCGTAATTCAGGACTTTGATCTAAATCTAAAGCCCTTATTTGGTTATTCATACAATTAATGCTAACAAGATCTGGTTTTTGACCTAAGTTCACTTCTGTTAGATTATTGTTCATGCAAGATAAAGTTTTAAGTTTTTTGTTGTTTCTCAAATCAATCTTCATAATTTTATTAGTTGTAATCACAAGACTTTCCAGTTTTATACAGCTACTTACATCTAGATCCGTTAGTTTATTGTTAGTACAGTTGATTTTAGTAAGCTCCGGATTATTCCCTAGTACTATTGATTTTAGTTTGCCTTGATTGTTATTAACATATGAAGCGGAGCAATCTAATTCTTTAAGATTTGGGCAATTACTCAAATCCAGCTCTTCAAGTGCACTATCAGTACACTTAAGAGTACTTAGCTTTGGATTATTTCCTAAGGTAAGTTTACTAAGTTTTCCATTATCTTTACAATTAACTGTCCAAAGTTTTGAATTATTGCTTAAATCTAGTTCTGTTATCAAATTACCATCACAACATATCCAATCTAACACTTTATTTTTGCTTAAATCTAAACTCTTAAGATTATTATAAGAGCAATCTAATGTTTTTAGATTTGGACAATTGCTCAAATCTAAGTTTTCAATTTCGTTACTTTCACAGCGAAGTTCCCAAAGTTCAGGCATATTTCCTAGTTTTAATTCTGTAAGTTTAAAATTGTTTGTACAATTAATGCTTTTTAGTTTTGTATTTTTACTTAAATCAATACTTTCTAATACTCCCCCATGTCCCCCAATGCAGCTAAATTCTTGAAGATTAGTATTCTCACTTAAAACTAGACTTTTAAATTTATTGCCTCCGCATGAAAGCTTAACAAGATTTTTGTTATTTCTTAAATCTAGACTTGTAAGTAAACTGTCTTGACAATAAAGTTCAGTTAAAAGGGTATTTTTGCTTAAATCCAATTCTGATATTTTAGTATTATCAAAACTAAGTACTTTCATATTTGTAAAATATTCTATACCTTTAAGTGATGCTATTTCTGTGTTCTGTGGGTTTATAAAATCTGCTTCCAAAATCTCATTAGAATCTAGATAGCCATCCTTAATTTTATCAAACCTTTCACTTATATATTTCCTGAAGTACTTGTCAGGAAAATTATTAGTATCATCAATTTTTATGCCCGCCTCAGCACGTACTACACCGCTTCCAAATGGAAGGTTTGCGAAAAACATGATTAAGGCTAAGACTAAGCCTAAAATTTTTGTTTTTTTCATTTTCATTAAATTCATATCCTTTCTTTATATATATTTTTTATTATCCTTATATATATTTTATAAAGTTTCGCTATTCGCGTCTTGATAAAATCAATCCTCCTTCATGACTAAATTTACATACGTATACTCTTTTCTTAAAAATATATGATTAAAAAGTTTATATTTGAAGCAAATATTATGCTCTGATAAAATGATATATTGCTTCTATTAAATTATAGAATATTATTGTCTAATTGTCAATAGTTTTTATTTTCATTTTATCGCCTATAATCCAGCTATATGCTCATTTATAACACCGCATATCAAAAAAAACGGACGCCCTCTGTCCATTTTCTCTAAATATTAATGTTTCTATTAAATTATCTTATAATCAAAATGTGCTTGATTGAACAATTTTCATATATATATATATTAAGATAAGTTATATTTTGTTTTTATTTAAATAAATATTTTAGGCGAAAAAAAAGAAGCGTGCTTCAAACACGCTTCAAGTTTGTGGAGGCGGCAACCAGATTTGAACTGGTGGTCAAGGTTTTGCAGACCTGTGCCTTACCACTTGGCTATGCCGCCAAAAAAATGGAGCGGAAAACGAGATTCGAACTCGCGACCCTCGCCTTGGCAAGGCGATGCTCTACCACTGAGCCATTTCCGCAAGTGGTGCCCAGAGCCGGGATCGAACCAGCCACACGTAGATTTTCAGTCTACTGCTCTACCGACTGAGCTATCTGGGCACACTAGTCAGTTCATACTGACTAGTCTATGATACTATAAATTGATTTAATTGTCAAGACTTTTTTAATATTTATTTAAGTTTTTCTTAATATTATAAGCTTAGATTTTTTATTAGGCCAAGTGAGATAAGTAGTGTGGAGCCTGCCATGATGACCCAAATCAGTATATTAAAGGCTAGTGGCAGGTATGAGAACTTTGCTGGCGCTTCTACGTCCAAAGTGCAGTCTACATCTTCTGTCACTTCTTTTGCCTTCATTTTTGATAAAACTCTATATATCACAATAATTATGACTATTGCTATGAACACCATGAATATGCCTTGTAAAAGACTTATGTTTAAATCGGCTTCGCCAAGTGTTAGTACGTTCATATCGCTACCTGATGCGCTATCTAGCAAATCTTTTTGGAATATGCTAAGTATGACTGAGCAAGTATTGAATGTGAAGTGGCCAAGCATTGACGAGTAAAGTGAATTTGTTTTTTCGTTTAAAACTGAAAATACATAGCCTAATATGAATGGCGCAACTATGTTGAATGGATTAACATGCATTAGCATAAATAATAATGCTGTATATACGTAGGTAAATACTTTTCCCTTTGATTTTTTTGCTGGTGCGCTCAAAAGACCTCTTACGAAAAATTCTTCGCAAATGGCTGGTAGCACGCCTATAATTAAAACGCTGTATATACTTGATAGTCCGCCTGATTTGACATTGATTTGAGGCACTCTTACCTCGCCAAATAGGCTATAGAACTTGATTAAAAGTGCCGAGCTTATTCCAACTAGTGGATAAACTAAAAGTGTTAAAAGTACTGATGTAAGTGCTTCTTTGCCTGTGATTTTATTTAGTCTAAAATATCTTTTAAAATTAACTTTCTTTTGCTTTACATAAACTAGGACTGGAACTAAAAGTATCAGCACTTCGCCTGCGAATAAACCTAGGTAAAGGTCTACTGTTTGAAGCATTGAGCCTAGGAAGATGTATGCAATAAAAAGTACTGTATATAGCCACGAAGCTTTATTGATGTCTATACCAGTTTTGTTTAATTTATTTTCTCTATACATTGCCCACCTACTTTAGTTCTTCTAGTCTCTTTATAGTTTTATCTAGTAACTCCTTGTAATTTTCAAGCTTTTCTTTCTCTTTGTCAACTACATCTTTTGGTGCTTTGCTAACAAATTTTTCATTTGAAAGTTTTTTCTCAAGTCTTTCAACTTCAAAATCTAATTTTTCTTTTTCTTCTTTAAGTCTTTGTTTTTCTTTTTCAAAATCTATTAACTCATTTAATGGGAAGAATAGTTCTGCATTTGTCATCATTATCGATGTAAAATCTTTGTTGATTGTGTCTTTATTCTCAAGTATAGTGATTTTATCTATATGTTCAAGGTCTTTGAAGTAATTAGCGCTGTCGCTATAAAGTTTTCCTGCTGCTTCATCGTTTGGATAAACTAGCATAGAGAAGTGCTTTGAAGGCTCGATGTTCATATCTGTCTTCATCTTTCTAATTGCCTTGATAGCGTTTTTAATTAGTTCTAAATCATTTAGCTCTTCTTCGTAATATTTTATATCCTTTGGCCAATCACTGATGATTAGTGGAGTCTTTCTATTTGGTAGGTAGCTCCAAATCTCTTCTGTGATAAATGGCATGAATGGATGAAGTATCTTTAAAATATTTTCTAAGATATATAAAATAACGTTTTGTGCATTTATATTGTCTCTATCATATAATCTTGTCTTAACAAGTTCTATATACCAGTCGCAGAAGTCCTCCCAAATGAAGTCTTGTACCTTAGCAGCTGCTATACCTATCTCGTATTTATCAAGGTTGTTGTTGATTTCATCTACAACAGTTTTTAGTCTTGAGATGATCCACTTATCTTCTCTTTCTAATTTGTCGTAGTCAAGGCTATAATCATCTCTATCATCAAGGTTCATAAGAACAAATCTTGATGCGTTCCATAATTTATTAGCAAAGTTTCTTTGTGGCTCAACTTTTTTAACGCTATATTTAATGTCGTTTCCAGGAGCATTATTTGTGATAAGTGAGTATCTTAATGCATCGGCTCCATATTCACTAATAACTTGTAGTGGGTCTATGCCGTTGCCAAGTGATTTACTCATCTTTCTTCCTTGTACGTCTCTGATAAGGCCTGTCAATAAAACGTCTTTGAATGGTACTTCGCCTGTTTGTTCAAGGGATGAGAATATCATTCTACTTACCCAGAAGAATATAATGTCATAGCCTGTTACTAATAGGTCTGTTGGGAAAAATCTCTTGTAATCATCTGAGTCTGTGTCTGGCCAGCCAAGTGTTGAGAATGGCCAAAGGGCTGATGAGAACCAAGTGTCAAGTGTGTCTTCATCTTGTCTTAGATGTTCTGAACCGCACTTGTCGCACTTTTCTGGTTTTTCCTTACTCACGATGTATTCACCGCAGTCGTCGCAATAATAAACTGGAATCCTGTGTCCCCACCATAATTGACGTGAAATACACCAATCTCTGATGTTTTCAAGCCAATTTTCATAAATTTTACCAAATCTTTCAGGAATTATATTTACTTTGTTTTCTCTATATGCTTCGAGCGCTTTTTTAGCCATCTCTTCCATCTTAACGAACCATTGAAGTGAAGCTAATGGCTCGATGATGGTATTGCATCTTTCGCAATGACCAACAGAGTTTTCATGTTTTTCTACCTTTACTAATAGTCCTTGTTCATCAAGGTCATTGATGATTCTCTCTCTAGCTTCGTATCTGTCAAGACCCTTGTATGCGTAAGCATTTTCATTCATCTTAGCATCTTCGTCTATAACGATAAGTTGGCCAAGATTGTGTCTAGCACCTACTTCGAAGTCGTTAGGGTCATGTGATGGCGTAATCTTAACGCAACCAGTACCAAAGGATGAATCAACATATTCATCGGCAATAACTGGTATTTGTCTATCTGTTAATGGCAAATCAAGTTTTTTGCCAACTAAATCATTATATCTTTCATCGTCTGGATTAACAGCTACTGCTAAGTCACCTAAAAGTGTCTCTGGTCTAGTAGTTGCAATAGTTACATAGCCAGTCTTGTCTGAGTATGGGTACTTTATATACCACATCTTTCCTTCTTGTGGCTCATGTATAACTTCAGTATCTGATACAGCTGTGTGGCAGTGTGGACACCAGTTAACTATCCTCATGCCTCTATAAATATAATCTTTTTTGTATAACCTTTCAAAAACTTCGTAAACAGCCTTTGTTAAGTGCTCATCAAGCGTAAAGCTATCACGAGACCAATCACATGATGAACCTAATTTTTTTAGCTGCTCTTTGATATTTCCGCCGTACTTATGAGTCCAGTCCCAAGCTTCTTCCAAAAATTCTTCTCTTGTTAAATCGCTCTTCTTAACGCCTTCTTTTTTAAGCTTTTCAACTACTTTTGCTTCAGTAGAAATGGACGCATGGTCAGTTCCCGGTAGCCAAAGTGCGTTGTAGCCTTGCATTCTCTTGTATCTGATAACTATATCTTGAATTGTGCCATTAAGTGCATGACCAAGATGAAGGTTACCTGTTACATTTGGTGGCGGCATGATGATGGTAAAAGATTCTTTACTATCGTCAGTACTTGGCTTGAAATATTCATTGTCCATCCAAAATTTATAAATATTATCTTCAAAATCAGCTGGATTATATGATTTTTCTAAATTCTTCATAGTTCCTCCTAGTGTAAAATGTATATTATACCTCCATAATTACAGGAAGTATCATAGGATTTCTCTTCATTGTTTGATATATATACTTTTTCAAACTGTCTCTAATTGCATTTTTGATGCTTGACCAGTCTGATATATGTCTTTTTTGACAATCTTCAATAGCAAGAACAACCTTGTTCTTTGCTTCTTCCATAAGATCATCTGCTTCTCTAACATAGACAAAGCCTCTGGAGATGATGTCTGGTCCAGCTATAGTTGAACCGTCTTCTTTACTTAGTGTTAAAACAACTATGATCAAGCCGTCTTCAGATAAGTGTTTTCTATCTCTTAAAACGATGTTACCAACATCACCAACGCCAAGACCATCGACCAAAACATTGCCCGAAGTGACTTCATCAACAATTTCAGCCTTTCTCTTGTCAAGTTCAAGCACTTCGCCGTTTTTCATGATGAAAATATTCTTAGGATTCATGCCCATGCTCTCAGCTAGGGATGCGTGTATCTTAAGATGTCTTTGTTCGCCATGAACTGGAATAAAATATCTTGGCTTAATAAGTGAGTGTATTAGCTTAAGCTCTTCTTGACAAGCGTGTCCTGAAACGTGTATCTCTCCAAGTGATTCGTATATAACCTTTGCGTCAAGCTCTATAAGCTTGTTAATTACCTTTGAAATGGCATTTTCATTACCTGGTATTGGATGAGCTGAAAGTATGATTAAATCATTTGGTGTAAGCTGAATTTTTCTGTGCTCATTATAAGCAATCCTTGTAAGTGCACTCATTGGCTCGCCTTGAGAACCTGTCGTTATTATACAAAGCTCTCTGTCATCATACTTATTCATCTTATTTATATCAATTAGACTTGAGTCTTTAACTCTTAAGTAGCCTAAATCTTTAGCAACATTAACGTTGTTTATCATGGATCTTCCTGATAAAACTATCTTTCTGCCATGTTTTTCAGCCGCTTCAATAATTTGTTGTATTCTTTGTATATTTGATGCGAATGTCGCAACTATGATTCTATTTTCAGTATACTCGTGGAAAATGGTTCTAAATGTCTCGCCAACTACTCTTTCACTTAGAGTGTAGCCCTTTCTTTCAACGTTTGTACTCTCTGCCATTAAGCAAAGAACGCCTTTATCTCCAAGCTCAGCAAATCTGTTTAAGTCATTGACGCCACCCATAATTGGTGTAAAGTCAATCTTAAAGTCACCTGTATGAACTATAACGCCTGCAGGTGTGTGAAATGCTAGTGCAGCTGAGTCAGGTATACTATGGCATTGTCTAATAAATTCAACAACAATCTTACCTAATCTAACCTTATCATTAAAGTTCACAACGTGCATCTTTGGTTTTAAGTTGTGCTCCTTTAATTTATTTTCTAGTAGTCCTAAAGTTAGTCTAGTACCATAAATAGGTACATTTATCTTCTTTAAAACGTATGGTATAGCTCCTATGTGGTCCTCGTGACCGTGTGTTAGGACTATACCTTTAATTCTCTCTTTATTTTTTTCTAAATATGTGATGTCTGGAATTACGATATCCACGCCCAGCATCTCGTCCTCTGGAAATGTCATACCGCAATCGCATATAACTATATCGTTATCACATTCAATAAGAGTAATGTTCTTTCCGATCTCATTAAGGCCTCCCAGCGGGATAATCCTTAGTTTGTTACTCTTTAACATCTTTTCCTCCTTTATTAATTTGTTTTATCTAATTCTTCATAAGCTTCTTGAGCTTCTCTTAGCTCCTCATCGTCTAAGCCTATGAATACTAAATTTCCTTCTTTATCTTCAGTATACTTCATTATATAGTAGTCTTCATCTTCTTCTGTTTCATACATTACTATATACTTTTCAGTATCTATCTCAAATGTAGCTTCTACGATAAATTCTATCTCTTTTCCGTTATCGTCATGAAGCAATATTTTATTCTTCATTTTTTCCCCTTTGCATATCTAAATATGTTCTCAAAATATAATTCGCAGCGATTGAGTCAACATACTTTTTTCTGTTTTCTCTGCGCACATTCGTATCAATTAAAACTCTTGTCGCACTAACAGTAGTTAGTCTCTCATCAATATAGACAATTTCAATATCTTCTATGTTTTTTCTCATAAAATCCATGTACTTTTTAACTTTTTTTGCTTGTGGTCCAAGGCTTCCATCCATGTTCTTAGGAAGGCCAACAACTAAAGTTTTTACGCCGTACTGATCAATGATTTCCTTTAATTTGTCTCTATCTTCTAATTTTGAAGTTCTAAAAATTGTGTTTAGTGTTGTTACAATGATTTGCAATTCATCTGAAATCGCAAGACCAACTGTTTTATCGCCAACATCTAAAGCTAAAATTCTTTCCATAATTTCACCTAAAAATAATAGGGGTTATAAGCCCCTATTAATCATTTCAAATAATCAACGAGTATTGCCTCCAAAAGCTCATCTCTTTCCATTTGTATAATCATCGATCTGGCATCGTTGTAGCTTGTTATATATGTCGGATCGCCTGATAAGATATATCCTATAATTTGGTTGATAGGATTGTATCCTTTAGCTTCTAGAGCTTCACAAACTTTATTTAATATTTCTTTTGGTGATTGAACTGTTTCCTTTTGAATATTAAATTTCATTGTCTCATCAAATTTCTTATCCATGCTATCACCTCTAAATATAGTATATCATAAAAAACTTATGTCTTCAATAATAATTTATTTCTTATTATAATTAGCTTAAAATCTCTTTAAGTTTTTCTTCTGCCTCTGTTAGATTGAGTCCAGCAAGGTCTGGCAC
>ERZ1673699.1699-NODE-1699-length-16628-cov-6.626682_pt1 | contig 16628 bp, 16 predicted proteins | sample MGYA00580229_ERZ1673699 | MGnify/ENA primary metagenome ERZ1673699 (study PRJEB41218, sample SAMN15661785) | gut metagenome | host: Homo sapiens | place: Canada: London | collected 2015-08-20/2019-03-30 | study: EMG produced TPA metagenomics assembly of... | reverse complement strand
CGTAATCCGCGGCGTTCATCCACTCGGCGAACGAGTTGGGCACGGCCTGCGGCAGGGCGTTGGGGTGCGGGGCCCAAGTCATCACGACCTTAGGGCGCTCCACGGCCTTGTACTCCTCGATGGTGATGAGGTCGGCGAAGCTCTGCAGCGGGTGGCGCGTCGCGGCCTCCATCGAGAAGACCGGGCGTCCCGAGTAGCGGATGAACTGCTCCAGCACGCGCTCCTCGTAATCCTCGGCCTTGTCCGCGAACCGCGCGAACGAGCGCACGCCGATCACGTCGCAGTACGATCCCATCACGGGGATCGCTTCCAGCAGGTGCTCGGCCTTGTCGCCGTCCATCACCACGCCGCGCTCGGTTTCGAGTTTCCACGCTCCCTGGTTGACGTCGAGGACCATGACGTTCATCCCGAGGTTCATGGCGGCTTTCTGGGTCGAGAGCCGTGTGCGGAGGCTCGAGTTGAAGAACAGCATCAGCAGCGTCTTGTTGCGCCCCAGTCCCGTGAACTGGAAGCGGTTGCGTTTGATCTCCATCGCTTCGGCGACGGCTTGCTGTAAATCGCCTATGTCTTGTACGCAGGTAAACTTATCCATAATAATACGGTCGTTTCAATTTGTTTTTCTGTCCGGGTCTCGTTCCGGGCGGTCGTTGTCGCGGCTTGCAGCCGCGTTCGCAAATCTGACCCACCCCCAAACCCCCGCCTCGGCGGGGGCTTTCGGCTGTCGCCTATGCGAGTACCTCTTTGAATGCCGCCAAAAAGCGGTCCGCCATTTCGTGCGTGAGGCACAGCGCCGGCAGCAGCCGCACGGTCGAGGCTCCCGCCCCGCCGGTGAAGATGTGTTTTTCGAAGAGCAGCCGCTTGCGGAGCTCCGAACCCGAACCGTCGATCTCGATGCCGATCATCAGTCCGCGTCCGCGCACCTCTTTCAGCCCGTCGATTTTGTGCAGTTCGGCCAGCAGGTATTCGCCGATCCTTGCGGCGTTCTCCACGAGCCCGTCGCGCTCGATCACGTCCAGCACGGCAATCGCCGCCGCGCAGGCCAGGTGGCTGCCCCCGAAGGTGGTGCCCAGCAGTCCCGGACGCGCCTCGAAGTGGGGCGCGATCAGCACGCCGCCGATGGGGAATCCGTTGGCCATGCCTTTGGCCGTGGTGATGAGGTCGGGACGGATGTTCGCCTCCTGATGGGCGAAGAAACGCCCCGTGCGGCCGTATCCCGACTGGATTTCGTCCAGCACCAGCTGCGTCCCGGTTTCGGTGGCCGCTTCGCGCAGCCCCCGCAGGAACTCGTTCGTGGGGCAGTGGATGCCCGACACGCCCTGGATGCCCTCGACGATCACCGCCGCGAACTCCCGCGTGGCGAGCTTCCGCCGGGCGGCTTCGAGGTCGTTCAGCGGCGTGAACTCCACGTTGGGGGTGCGGTTGAAAGGCGACGAGATCGCGGGGTTGTCCGTCACGGCGACGGCTCCCGACGTGCGGCCGTGGAAGGCTTTCGAAATGGCCAGCACCTTGCTGCGGCCCGTGTGGAACGAAGCCAGTTTGAGGGCGTTCTCGTTGGCCTCGGCCCCCGAATTGCAGAGGAAAAGGCGGTAGTCGCCGTAACCCGATACGCGGCCCAGTTTCTCGGCCAGCGTCACCTGCAGCGAGTTCTCCACCGAGTTCGAATAGAACCCGATGCGTGCGACCTGCTCCTGCACGGCCCGCACGTAGTCGGGCTGCGCATGCCCGATCGAGATCACGGCGTGGCCGCCGTAGAGGTCGAGGTACTCGGTGTCCGCCTCGTCGTAGACGAAGCAGCCCTTACCCCGGACGGGTTCGATCGGATATAGCGAATATACGTTGAATAATTCCATCTTAAAATGCACTTGCTTTGAGTTTCAGTCCCTCCTTTTCATCGAGCCCGAACATCAGGTTCATATTCTGCACGGCTTGTCCCGAGGCGCCTTTCAGCAGGTTGTCGATCGCCGAGACGACGTGCACTTTGCCGTCGTAGACGGCCGTGTGCAGCAGCGCCTTGTTGGTGTTCACCACCTGTTTCAGGTCCACGTCGCGTTCCGTGACGCGGGTGAATGCCGCCGGGGCGTAGAAATCGGCATAGAGCTTCCGGACGGCCTCGCCGTCGAGCGGACACGCTGTGTAGACGCTCGCCAGAATGCCCCGCGTGAAGTCGCCGCGCATCGGCACGAAGTTGACCGCGCTGTCGAACGACGGCTCCAGCAGCCGCAGGTTGCGCCCGATCTCGATCAGGTGCTGGTGCGTGAAGGCCTTGTAGACCGAGATGTTCGACGCCCGCCAGCTGAAATGGGTCGTGGCCGAGGGTTTTACGCCCGCGCCCGTCGATCCGGTGACCGCTGTTACATGCACTTCGTCCTGCAACAGTCCCGCCGCGGCCAGCGGCAGCAGCGCCAGTTGGATCGCCGTGGCGAAACAGCCCGGGTTGGCCACACGCTCCGCGCGGCGGATGCTTTCGCGGTTCAGCTCCGGAAGCCCGTAGACGAATCCTTCCGACTCATCGCGGAAATCCTGCGCCAGGTCGATAATCTTCACGCCTGCGGGAATCGTGTTTTCCGCCAGCCATACCTTGCTCTGCCCGTGCGCCGAGCAGAGGAACACGACATCGGCCGACCCGAGGTCGTATGAATCGCTGAACCGCATGTCGGTGTCGCCCTCCAGTCCTCCGTGTACGTCCGCGAGGCGGTTGCCCGCATTCGATGTGCTGTGGACGAAGACGATCTCCACCTGCGGATGGTTCACCAGCAGGCGGATCAGTTCGCCGGCGGTGTACCCGGCTCCTCCGATGATGCCCGCACGGATCATTGCTTGTTGCGCTTCTGGACGTTATAGAATATTTTGATCTGGTTGCCGAGGATTTTCGTGAATCCCTTCACGTCGTCCGCCGTCCACGCCTTGTTGACCTCGCCGTATTCGCCGAAGTCGGTCTTCATCAGGTCGAACGTCGAGTCGACGCCCACGAGCGTGTAGTTGCGCGGACGCAGGATCAGCTCCACGGTGCCCGTCACGTTGCGCTGCGACGAAAGGAGCATCGCCTCGATGTCGCGCATCACGGGTTCGAGGTACTGCGCCTCGTGGAGGAACATGCCGTACCACGTCGCCACCTGCTCTTTCCAGTAAATCTGCCACTTGGTCAGCGTGTGCTTCTCGAGCATCTTGTGGGCGGCGATAATGAGCATCGGCGCTGCGGCCTCGAAGCCCACGCGGCCTTTGATGCCGATGATCGTGTCGCCGATGTGCATGTCGCGGCCGATGCCGAATTTCGATCCGATGGCCTCCACGGCGCGGATGGCCTCGACCTTGTCGGTGTAGGCCTTGCCGTTGACGGCTGCCAGTTCGCCCTCCTCGAACGTGAGTTTGAGCCGCTCTTCGCCCTCGGCCGTGATCTGGCTGGGGTAAGCCTCCTCGGGAAGCGTCTGCTCCGAGTGGAGGGTCTCTTTGCCGCCGATCGAGGTGCCCCACAGGCCCTTGTTGATCGAGTATTCCATCTTCTTGTAGTCGGCCGTGATGCCGTGCTTGCGCAGGTAGTCGATCTCGTATTCGCGCGTCAGGGTCATGTCGCGCGTCGGGGTGATGATCTCGATCCCGGGGGCGAGGATCTGGAACGTCAGGTCGAAACGCACCTGGTCGTTACCGGCGCCCGTCGAGCCGTGCGCTACGGCGTCGGCGCCGATCTGCTTGGCATATTCGATGATGGCGATGGCCTGGAAAATACGCTCCGAGCTTACCGAAATAGGGTAGGTTCCGTTGCGCAGGATGTTCCCGAAGACCATGTAACGGATGCTCTTTTCGTAATACTCCTGCTCGATGTCGAGCGTGGCGTGCGCCGTGGCGCCGAGCTCCACGGCGCGTTGTTCGATCTTTTCGAGTTCGGGCTTCGAGAATCCGCCCGTGTTGGCGATCGCCGTGTAGACGTCGTATCCTTTCTCTTCGGAGAGGTATTTTACACAAAACGAGGTGTCCAGACCGCCGCTGAACGCCAGAACCACTTTCTTCTTTTCCATTTTATTTCGGTTTTTACTATTTCAGGTGAAACAACTTCTTTACTTTGTTCCTCAGGAACATCCGGTAGGGCGCCAGGCGCGACTGCTTCTCGGGCGGCTCCTTGGCCGGGTCGTAGAGCATGCCCGTACAGAGGCACATGCGGCGGTTGTTGCGCTGCAGGATGTCGTAGTTGCAGCAGCCTTCGCAGCCGCGCCAGAAATCCTCGTCCTCGGTGAGTTCCGAGAAGGTCACGGGGACGTAGCCCATCCGCGAATTGAGCTTCATGACGGGCAGCGACGTGGTGATACTGAATAACTTGGCAAACGGGAATCGTCGTCGGGCAAGCTCGAACGTTCGTCGTTTGATCTGTTCCGCGAGTCCCATGTGCCGGTACTCCGGATCGACGATCAGTCCCGAGGTGGCGACGAAGTCGCCGTGGCTCCAGGACTCGATGTAGCTGAACCCGACCAGTTTTTCACCGTCCAGCGCCACGACGGCCTTGCCACCGGTCATTTTTGCGGCGATGTACTCGGGCGAACGCTTGGCGATGCCCGTACCCCGCTGCAGGGCCGACTCGTAGATCAGATCGCAAATACGCGGTGCGTAATGTGCGTGTGACGAGTCGGCGAATACGACGCTGATTGTGTTGTTATTCATTTATTGTTTATGTGGGTAAAAAGTTGTGAACGAATTAATTGATGCGGTAGGCGCGCTGCACGCCTTTGATGCGCATGATCTGATGGATCAGCGTATCCACGACGCCCGTGCCGGGCACCTCGACCGCGACGGTTCCCGCCAGGCAGCCGTTTCCCGCCGCTGCGAAGTTCATCGAGCGGATGCCCAGTTTGAGGTCGCGGACGATGACCTCGGTAATGTGGTTGGCCATGCCCGTCGTATCCGCCGCCACGATGCGGATCGTCACGCGGAAAGCCCCCTCGGCGTTCTGCCGCCAGCGGGCGTCGATCACCCGGTAGGGATAGTTTTCGCGCATGCGCTTGGCGTTGGGACAGTCGCAGCGGTGGATCGTGATGCCCGCATTGATCGTCACGAAGCCGAACACGTCGTCGCCTTTGATCGGGTTGCAGCACTTGGCCAGCTTATACTGTATCTTCGAAATGTCGTCGTCAATCACCAGCGCGTCCTGCGGCGCGGCGCTCTCCCGCGCGTTGTGCTGCGCGGCTTTCTGGCGTTCGATCTCGGCGGCCGCGGCGCGGCGTTCCTCCTCGGCTTCGCCCGAGAGGTGGCGGGCCAGTATCTCTTTGATCGACCCGAAGTCGAGCTTCTGGGTGGCGATCAGGGCGTAGACCTCGGTCCCGAGGCGCAGTTTGAAATATTTGGCCAGATAGGCCACCGCCTCGTCGATCGTGATGGCGAATTTCCAGTTTTTGAGCTTGCGCTCCAGCTCCTCGCGCCCCATGCGCGTATGCTTGGCCTGCTCTTCGCGCAGGTAGGATTTGATCTTGTTGCGGGCTTTCGACGTGATGACGAACGTCAGCCAGTCCGACTTGGGCGTCTGGTTCTTCTGGGTGAGAATCTCCACGATGTCGCCGTTGTGGAGCTGTTCGCGGATCGACACCGCGCGGTTGTTGACCTTGCCGCCCACGCACGTCGAGCCCAGCGAAGTGTGGATGTCGAACGCGAAATCCAGCAGCGTGGCCCCTTCGGGGAGTTTGCGCAGGTCGCCGTTGGGCGTGAAGACGAATATTTCGCCCGACGCAGGTTTGGCGTCGAAACGCTGTGCCAGCGAGTGAGTCGTGTCCTCCATCAGTTCGCGCAGGTGGCCCAGCCACATTTCGCTGGTCTGCGCCCCCTGATTAACCCCTTTGTAGCGCCAGTGCGCCGCAATGCCGCGCTCGGCCACGGCGTCCATGCGCTCGGTGCGGATCTGCACCTCGACCCAGCGGCCCTCGGCCGACACGGTGGTGTGCAGCGACTCGTAACCGTTCGACTTGGGGATCGAGATCCAGTCGCGCATGCGGTTGGGGTTGGGGGTGTAGAAGTCCGTCACCACCGAATAGGCGGTCCAGCACAACTGTTTTTCGGCCTCCTTGTCGCAGTCGATGATGATGCGGATGGCGAAGATGTCGTAGACGCCCTCGAACGGGACGTGCTGTTTGTGCATCTTGGTCCAGATCGAGAAGATCGACTTGGTGCGGCTTTTGACGTGGAATTTGATGCCGAGGCGGTGCAACCGCTGCTCGATCGGCACGAGGAAGCGGGCGATGAACGCGCGGCGTTCCTCGGCGCTCTCCTCGAGTTTCGTGACGATGTGTTCGTAATCCTTCGGTTCGAGGTAGCGCAGGGCGATATCCTCCAGTTCGCTTTTGATCGAGTACAAACCCAGCTTGTGGGCGATCTGGGCGTAGAGGTTCATTGACTCCCAGCTCTTCTTGCGCCACTTTTCGCGCGGGAACATCCCCAGCGAACGCATCACCTCGAGGCGGTCGGCCAGTTTGATGAGGATCACGCGCGGGTCCTCGGAGTAGCTGACGATCAGGTCGCGGAAATTGTCGGCCTGCTCCTTGGCCACTTTGAGCTTCAGTTCCGAGATATTGGCCAGCCCGAGGGTGATGCCCACGACCTGGTCGCCGAAGCGTTTGCGGATGTCGGCGCTCAGGGTCAGGAACTCCTCGGCCGGGAGCTGCTTGTGGGCCAGCCGCACGACGTCGTGGAGGATGGACGCTACGGCGGAGTTGCGGCCGAGGCCGACCTCCGAGATCACGATCGAAGCCACCGCGGCGGCATGGTCCGCGAGGGGCGAGCCGTCGTAACGCACCAGTCCGGCGAGCTTCTCACCGGCATACTCCAACGCCTCGTCGACGAGGCGCTGTGTCTGCTCCGAGAAGTTCGCGCGCACGAGCGAGCGAAGTTTTTCATACCGTGAAAAGTCCATTTTTACCTAACCAAAAGCCTATGCTCGCAAAGATATGAAAAAAAATTATAAATTTGTAACATTGAACCAATACGTTCCGTTATGGCAAAGAAAAAGGAGGTCTATGTACCGACCGTGGGCGAGGAGATCGGCAATGCGGTGTCCCACGGCGTGATGTCGCTGCTGTCGCTCGTGGCGCTTCCCTTCGCTGCCGTGTGGGCCTATGCGCATGATCCCGACGGAGTCCTGGCGTCGGTTTCGGTCTCGGTTTTCGTGATCTCGATCTTCCTGATGTTCCTCGCTTCGACGCTCTACCACTCGATGAACCCGCAGTCGAAGCACAAGGACGTGTTCCACATCCTCGATCACATCTTCATCTACGTCGCCATCGCAGGCAGTTATACGCCCGTCGCGCTGATGGTCATCGGAGGCTGGCAGGGGGTCTTCATCACCATCCTCCAGTGGGCGATGGTTCTCTTCGGCATCTTTTACAAATCGCTGTCCCGCAAGTCGATACCGGCTATCAGCCTGACCATCTACCTGGTCATGGGCTGGACGATCGTCTTCTTCCTGCCGCTGTTCGTGCGCCGGGCTTCGGTGCCGCTGCTGGCAATGATCGCGCTGGGCGGCCTGCTCTACACCCTCGGGGCCTGGTTTTACGCCAAAAAGGGATTTCGCTACCACCACATGGTCTGGCACCTGCTGATTAACCTCGCGGTCGCGGCGCACTTCGTCGGGATCGTCTTTTACCTCTACTGATATGGCCGCTTTCGATCTGCACATCCATTCCGAATACAGCAGCGACGGGGAATTTTCCGTCGCCGACATCGTCGGCAAGTGCCTCGGGGCGCAGCTGACGCTCTTTTCCCTGACGGACCACAATTCGGTGCGGGGTGTCGGCGAGGCCGCCCGGCTGGCCCGCGAACGGGGCGTCGGGTTCGTCCCGGGCATCGAGATCGACTGCAACTACCGGGGTACGGACCTTCACCTGCTGGGATACGGCATCGACTGGCAGTCGGCGGATTTCGCGCGGCTCGAAGAGGCGGTCGCCGCCAAGGTCATGGCGTCGTTCGGCGGCATGGTCGATAACCTGCTGAAACTGGGATTTTCCGTGGATGCCGAAGCGGTGCTGGATGCCGCTGCCGGGGGACTGCCGACGGGCGAACTGATCGCCGAGGTGATGCTCTCCGACGCGAAATACCAGACGCCCCCGCTGCGGCCCTATATGGAGGGCGGCGCGCGGAGCGACATGCCTTACATCAATTTTTACCTCGATTATTTCGCGCAGGGACGCCCGGCATTCGTCCCCGTCGAATACATGGACTACCGTGATGCCGTCGAACTGGTCCGCGACAACGGCGGTGTGCCCGTCGTGGCCCATCCGGGGTTGAATTTCCGGGGACGCGAAGAGGTCGCCGGACAACTGCTCGACCGCGGGGCCGCGGGACTGGAGGTCTTCAACAACTACCATACCCCCGAACAGGCGGTCTATTTCACCTCGCTGGTCCTGTCCAAAGGGGCACTGATGACCTGCGGGAGCGATTTCCACGGCAAGACCAAGCCCCGCATCGCCGTCGGGCGATTCCCCGCTGACAGCCGTTTCGACGGCCGCCTGTCAGACTTTGTAAACCACGTAAATGTGATCGGCGGGCAGGGCGTATAGCCTGCGTTCGGCATCCGGAAAAGTCGCGGCGTAGTCGATGTCTGCGGCCTCGAAGCCCGCTTCGCGCAGACGGTCGGCATAGTCGGCGCCGTAGATGCGCCGGTGGTCGTACTGTCCGAAGATGCGCGTACGCTCGTCGGGGTCGGTGATCGAGTCGTCCTCGTAGGTCTGTTCGTAATCCCGGTCCACGGGCGAGAGGACGATGCCCCAGCCGCCGGGTTTGAGGATGCGGTGCAGTTCGCGCAGCGCCTTCCGGTCGTCGGCGACGTGTTCCAGGATGTGATTGCAGATCACCACGTCCACCGAATCGTCGGCCAGCGGAATCTGCTGCACGTCGAAATGGATGTCCGCCAGCGGGCTTTCGAGGTCGGCCGTGACGTACTGTCCCGGATGCGGGCGGAAGTGGGGTTTGAGGTGGCGCATGATACAGACCTCGGGAGCGATGTGCAGCGTGCGCGGAAAGGCCGTCAGGAGGTCGGTTTCGCGCGTCAGGTAGAGCCACAGCAGGCGGTGGCGCTCCAGCGACAGGCACTTGGGACACAGCGCATTGGGCCGCGACTGCACATAGCCGTAGGGCATGAATTTCCGGTATTTCGCGCCGCACACGGGGCACTCGACCCCGCGCCCCTTGTAGAAGAGCCCCGCCGCGGGCACGGCCCATCCGGCGATGCGTTGCAGTACGGGCCGCGGAATGTGGTTCAGCGACCAGCGGATCAGTTTTTTCATCCTATTCCAGCACTTTGTTCACGTCGGCTTCGGCCTTGCGCAGCCGCGCCTTGCACGAGGCGATCAGCTCCGTGGCGCGCTTCACCTCCGCCGCGAGGCTGTCCACGTCCATCTCTTCGCTGCGCAGCCGCGTCAGTATTTTTTCGATCTCGGCCATCGCCTCGGCGTAGGCCAGCTCTTTCTTTGCCATATTTTTCAGGATTTTACGGTTGCATTTATCTTGCCGTCGGAGACCTCTATTTCGAGGTGCTCACCCGCCGCGACCGCCGCGGCCGAGGTCACGGCCCTGCCGCCGCTCCGCACCACGGCGAATCCCAGCCGGAGGATGCGTTCGGGCGACCGCCCGGCGATCAGCTCTGCGGCGTTCTCCAGCCGTGTCGTCTGCCGCGCGAGGAAATTCCGCGCTGTTTCGGGCAGTAGCGTTCCGAGGTGTTCCAGCCGCAGCGACTGCCGCGTGAGGAGTTCGCCGCTCAAACGCCGCACCTCGCCCGAGAGGCGTTCGAGCCGCACCTCCGAGGTGTGCATCGCCGCCGTCGTGGTGTCGTGCAGTTGCAGGGCAGCGCAGTCGAGCCACCCGTCGATTCCGGCCATCCGCTCGACGAGCCATCCGGCCACCGCCGTCGGGGTTTTGAGCGCCGTGTGCGCCACCATGTCGGCGACGCTGGTGTCCTTGTCGTGGCCGATGCCCGTCACCACCGGCAGCGGAAACTGCGCCACGTGGGCGCAGAGGCGGTAGGCATTGAAGCAGTTGAGGTCGCTTGCCGACCCGCCGCCGCGGATCAGCACCACGGCGTCGAATTTTTCCAGGTTGGTAGCGACGTTGCACAAGGCTTCGACGATGGACTCCTCGGCCGCCGCGCCCTGCATGAAAGCGTCGAACAGCGTGAGGGAGAACCGGTAAGGGCTTTTATCCAGCTCTTTGCAGAAGTCCTGGTAACCCGCGGCGTTGGCGCTCGACACGATGGCGATGCGCTGCACGACGGCCGGCATCGGCACCTCGCGGTTCATCTCCCAGACCCCGTCCTGCTGCAACTGCGCGATGGTCTGCTGCCGCTGCCGCTCCATGTCGCCCAGCGTGTACGAAGGGTCGATGTCGGTGATTTGCAGCGAGAAGCCGTAGAGTTCGTGGTAGGAGACCAGCACTTTGGCCAGTATTTTGATGCCGGCGGCGAGCCGCTGGCCCGTCTCGGCCTCGAAATACCCCGAAATGCGCGGGTAGTGCGACCGCCACACGACGGCCCGGGCCTGCGCCGTCGGCACACCGTTGTCGCCGCCTTTCTCGACCAGTTCGAGGTAGCAGTGGCCCGAGTAGTTGACCTTTATTTCGGAAATCTCGGCGCTGACCCATACGGGCAGGGCGAACTGCCCTTCGAGCGCCGATTTCACGCGGCGCTGCAATTCGCGCAGGGTGATATGTTGGGATTCAGCCATCAGCCCAGCAGGATTCCGATCGTGAACAGGGCTCCGAACAGCAGGATGTTGCGAGCCGTCTCGCCCAGACAGGCGTTCAGCTCCTCGCCGTGGTCGATGCGCACCATCTTGCGCCACGTGGCGGTGTGCGCCGCGAGGTAGACGAGCGGCAGCAGCGCGGCCCACGGGCGGCCTCCGGCCAGCAGCGTGAGGCAGAGTACGACGGCGGCGGCGCCGAGGGCGAAATAGCCCCAGCGGCCGACCCCGGCCCCGAGGCAGACGACGATCGTGCGTTTGTTACAGCGCACGTCCTCGTCGCGGTCGCGGAAATTGTTGACCATCAGCATCGTGTCGATCACCAGTCCGCAGGCCAGCGCCGCGACGACGACCTCCCAGGTCCATGCTCCGGTCTGGATGTAGTAGGTGAATCCCACGGGGATGAGTCCGAAAAAGAGGATGACCGCGATGTCCCCCATGCCGTGGTAGGCCAGCGGCCAAGGGCCTGCGGTGTAAAAATAAGCGAAGACGACGCAGGCGGCGCCCACGGCGACGAGTTCCCAGCCGCCGTAGCGGAGGACGCCGGCGTGGAGGGCCCAGACGAGGATTCCGATCCCTGTGGCACAGGCCGCGAGGGTGAATGCGGCGATGCCCGCCTTCATGGCCGGGAGGGTGATATACCCCTTGGCAAAAGCCCGGTCGGGACCCAGCCGGTCGGGTTTGTCGGCTCCTTTCAGAAAGTCCCAGAGGTCGTTCACCAGATTGGCCGTGCACTGCATCAGCACGGCGAACACGAGGCACAGCAGCGCTGGCAGCCAGTGGAACGACCCGTCGGTCCACGCCAGCGCGGAGCCGACCAGGACGAGGATCACGGAGTTGCCGAGGCTGTAGGGCCTCACGGCGAGAATCCATGCGGAAAGGGAGTTGGTTTTCATGTGCGGGGTTAATTCTTGGGCGGGGGATTAGCGGAAAACGAGCTCCACGGGGCGCGGGATGCGTTTGCCCTCGGGGAGCTGGATGCTCAGCACGCCCTCGGTTTCGATCGGCCGGCCGTTCTTCCGGGCCGGCTGCCAGCGCGGGGCGTCGGCCACGGCTTTCAGCACGCGCCGTTTGAGGCGGTTGTCGGTGGATTCGAGCTCCTGGTGGACGACGGTGTCGCCCTCGGGGGTGATCTTGTAGCGCAGGACCACGCGGGCCGCGGGTTCGCTCGCATCCCACCGCACCCGGCTGGCGATATAGTGACCGAACGTGGAGTCGGCGGGAAAAGCCGCGGGCTGGTCGTAGCGCAGGGTGATGAGCATCACGCCGTGCGCGGCCCGCTGGCCGTAACGGGCGATGGTCTCCTCGTCGGCGGGGAACATCTCGACATGCTCGATGTCCTCGGGCGGGATCGAGCGGATCTCCTTCATCTCCTTGCCGTTGACGATGTACATCGGCACGGGTTTCGGCGTCGCGGCCCGGAGGGCTGCGGCGAAGCACAGGAGAAAGAGAAGTATGACGTATCTTTTCATAACCGTGAACATTTTATAGTCAAAACGGTCGGAGGGTGCGGGATATTGCCCCTAAAACCCATCTCTTAGATGGGCGGGGACCGGATGGGAAACGTTGTGCCCTGCCGTCGCCCGCTAAAACCCATCTATTAGATGGGCGAGGTCTGCGCAGCCGTTGCGGCGGAAGCGGACGCCCTCCGCTTCGAGCAGTTCCCGCTGGGCGGTCCATCCGGGGGCCGTGCGCCCCGAGGCATTCACGACCCGGTGGCAGGGAATCCCCGCCGGAGCCGCGGCCATCGCCCGTCCCACGCGGCGCGCGTATCCGGGCATGCCGGCCAGCCGGGCCAACTGTCCGTAGGTCGCGATCCGTCCCGCGGGTATCTGCGCGACGATATTCCAAATCTCGGCGTCGAAATCGTCGGGAATTTTCATTTTTTTATTTTAGGGTCGGGTGCGCAAATCTGCATCGAAAGCGCCTCGGCCTGCCATCGCTCCTAAAGGCCGCTTCTTAAGCGGCTAAAGGGCTTCGCTCTCCTTCAGGCGTTCGGCGTTTTCGGCTACGATCAGGTGGTCGATGCAGTCCTGGATGTCGCCGTCCATGAACGCCGCGAGGTTGTAGATCGTATAGTTGATGCGGTGGTCGGTGATGCGCCCCTGCGGGTAGTTGTAGGTGCGGATTTTGGCCGACCGGTCGCCCGTTGAAACCATCGTTTTGCGCTTCGAGGCGATTTCGTCGAGGTATTTCGAGTATTCGAGGTTGAAGACGCGCGTACGCAGCTCCTCGAACGCCTTGTCGAAGTTCTTCAGCTGCGATTTCTGGTCCTGGCACTGCACGACGATACCCGTCGGGATGTGCGTGAGGCGGATGGCCGAGTAGGTCGTGTTGACCGACTGGCCGCCGGGGCCGCTCGCGCAGAAGATGTCCTTGCGCACGTCGTTCATCGAGATGTCGCAGTCGAACTCCTCGGCTTCGGGAAGCACGGCCACCGAGGCGGCCGAGGTGTGCACGCGGCCCTGCGTCTCGGTCTGCGGCACGCGCTGCACACGGTGCACGCCCGATTCGTATTTGAGCGTTCCGTAGACGTTCTGGCCCGAGACTTTCAGCACCACCTCTTTGAAGCCGCCCACGGCGCCCTCCGACGACGAGGTGATCTCGTAACGCCAGCCTTTCGACTCGATGTATTTGGTGTACATGCGCAGCAGGTCGCCGGCGAAGATCGCCGCCTCGTCGCCGCCCGTGCCGCCGCGGATCTCCATGATGGCGTTCTTCGAGTCCTGCGGGTCTTTCGGAATCAGCAGCAGTTTGATCTCCTCCTCCATCTGTGTGAGCTGGGGTTCCAATTCGGAGATCATCTCGCGGGCCATCTCGCGCATCTCCTCGTCCTTGTCGTTGGAGAACGTGTCCTTGGCCTCGGCGAGGTTGGCCACGGCCGTGCGGTAACGCTCCGAGGTCTCGATGATCGGCTCCAGTTCCTTGTATTCCTTGGTGAGCTGGATGAATTGTTTGACGTCGGCGATGACTTCGGGGTCGGTGAGTTTCTGCCCCGTCTCCTCGTATTTGAATTTCAGACCGTCCAGACGGTTCAATATGCTGTTGTCTGCCATAAATCTTTTATTTTGGGCGTAAAGATAGGCAATTCTCGGCAAACGGCAATGCGCGTCCCGAAAAAACGAAAGAGGGACATGCCCCAGGCATGCCCCTCTCGTCTTGTCTATCGGTTGACCTCCCGCAGCCAGTCCAGCACGGCGTCCTGCCAGGCTTTGTGGTAGGGAAAGTTTTCGTGGAAACCCCAGCCGTGCTCACCCACCGGGTAGATGTGCAGCGACGCTTTCACGCCGTGGGCTTTGAGCGCCTCGTAGTAGAGCGCGCTGTTGACCGGGGGTACGCCCGTGTCGTCGTCCGAGTGGAACAGCAGGGTCGGGGGCGTGGCCTCCGTCACGCGGTTCTGGAGGGAGTAGTATGCGGACTGTTCGGCCGTGCGGTCCGTCCCCAGCAGGTTGTCGAACGAGAACTGGTGGCCTTTCCCGGGCTCGGCCGTGATGACCGGGTAGACGAGGATGGCAAAAGCGGGTTTGAAAGCCCCGAGCGTCGAAGCCGTGGCAGCCAGGTGGCCTCCGGCCGAGAAGCCCATGATGCCCACCTTGTCGGCGGTGAATCCCGTGGCGCCGGCCTCGAGGCCCGCCATGATGCGCAGCGCCTGCTGGACATCCTCCAGCGGCACCTCGGGGTGCCCGTTGGGCATGCGGTATTTCAGCACCGCGGCCGTGACGCCGTTCTGCGACAGCCAGCGGGCCACGTCGTGGCCCTCGTGGCCGATGGCCAGCCCCAGGTAGCTGCCTCCGGGGCAGATCACCACGGCCTGTCCTGTGGCGCGGGCCGTGTCGGCGGGGTAGATGTAGAGTTCGGTCTCGGTCGTGCGGGTCGTGCGGGCCGGGTCGTCCTCCCCGGGGGCGAGGACGATGCGGTTGCTGTGGGGCGCGGTGTCGTTATCCCAGATTTTCAGCGTCGCGGCGGGTTCCTGCGCCGTCGCGGCGAATGCGAAGAGGACCGCGGCTGCGGCCAGGAGTGTTTTTTTCATCGGGCGTGTGTTTTAACGTTTTCGGAGCCAGTCCAGCATGGCGTCCTGCCAGGCCTCCTTGTAACGGAACGATTTGCGGATGCCCCAGCCGTGGCCGCCTTTGGGATAAATGTGCATCGAAGCCTCGATGCCGTGCTCTTTCAGCGCCGTGTAATAGCAGGTGCTGTTGACCGGCGGCACGCTCCTGTCGTCGTCCGAGAGCAGCAGCAGCGTCGGAGGCGTGGCTTCGGTCACGCGGTTTTCCAGCGAGTAGGCCGCGTCCTGCTCGGAGGTGCGCTCCGCGCTCAGCAGGTTGATGAACGTGCCCTGGTGGCGCTTGCCCCGCACGGCCGAGATGACCGGGTAGAAGAGGATCGAGAAATCCGGCCGGACGCTGCCGATCGTCGAAGCCATCGCTGCGAGGTGGCCGCCGGCCGAGAATCCGGCGATGCCGACCTTGGGGCAGGTGAAGCCTTCGGCGCCCGGCACGTCGCCGCGCATAATGCGCAGGGCTTGTTCGGCATCTTCCAGCGGCACCTCGGGGTGGTGGTTGGGCATGCGGTATTTCAGCACCGCACCGGTGATGCCGTTCGCGGCGAGCCATTGCGCCACTTCATAGCCTTCGTGGTCGATGGCCAGCAGTCCGTAGCCGCCTCCGGGGCAGATCACGACGGCCTGACCGGTGGCTTTCGACGTGTCGGCCGGGAAGATGTAGAGTTCGGCGTCGGAGGTGTTTCTGAGCCGGTTGGGCTCTGTTTCCGTCTCCGGTGTGTCGATGCCGTTGCTGTGGGGCGCCGAGGCGTTGTCCCAGATTTTGATTGTCGCGGCCTGCCCGTAGTCTTTGGCGGAAGCGGATGCGCTCATAAGCAAAAATGCCAGGAAAAATTGAAAGGTTTGCTTCATAATAGGACGTTTTTTGTCGGGTATTGTTTCCCGAAGGGTAAGCCCCCGCCGAGGCGGGGGTTTGGGGGTGGGTCAGACTTGTAAACGACGCCGGAGGCGGCGAATGCAACCCAGGCGGGCTGCAAGACCGTGCGGAATCGTATTTCGATCGGAGCCTATATCACGATATTGATGATCTTGCCCGGCACGACGATGATCTTCTTCGGAGCCTTGCCGTCGAGCCACTTCTGCGCCTCGGGAGCCGTGACGACGTCGGCCTGAATCTCGGCGGGCGTCATCGACATGGCGTATTCCTTTTTGAAGCGGAGCTTGCCGTTGACCGACACGGGGTATTCGAAAGCGTCGAGCACGAGGTGCTTCTCGTCGCAGACGGGGTAGGCGGCCGTGCAGACCGATTCGGTGTGTCCGAGCGCGGCCCACAGCTCCTCGGCGATGTGCGGGGCGAAGGGAGCGAGCAGCACGGTCAGCGGTTCGAGCACTTCGCGCTTCGAACACTCGCCCAGCTCGTTGAGGCAGATCATGAAAGCCGCGACGGAGGTGTTGAACGAGAAGTTCTCGATATCCTCCGAAACTTTCTTAATGGTCTTGTGCAGGGTGCGGAGCTCCTTTTCGGTCGCTTTCTCGCCGGTGACGCACAACTGGCCGTCGCGGTCGAAGAACAGTCGCCAGAAGCGGCGCAGGAACTTGTGCACACCGTCGATGCCGTTCGTGTCCCAGGGTTTCGACTGCTCCAGCGGGCCGAGGAACATTTCGTACATGCGCAGCGTGTCGGCGCCGTAGTTGTCGACGATGTAATCGGGGTTCACGACGTTGTAGAACGACTTGGACATCTTCTCGATGGCCCAGCCGCAAACGTATTTGCCGTCCTCGAGGATAAACTTGGCATTTTTGTATTCGGGCATCCACGCGCGGAAAGCGTCCATGTCGAGGAGGTCGTTTTTGACGATATTCACATCGACGTAAAGAGCCTGTGTTGGATATTTATCTTTTTGATTCAGAGGTAAGAAAACAGGACC
>ERZ1673699.1697-NODE-1697-length-16636-cov-4.550027_pt1 | contig 16636 bp, 6 predicted proteins | sample MGYA00580229_ERZ1673699 | MGnify/ENA primary metagenome ERZ1673699 (study PRJEB41218, sample SAMN15661785) | gut metagenome | host: Homo sapiens | place: Canada: London | collected 2015-08-20/2019-03-30 | study: EMG produced TPA metagenomics assembly of... | reverse complement strand
CCGTTTTCTTATTATGTTTCTTTTGTTCATACCAATGATGTATGCCTTACCCCCTGAAGGTATTACTATTAAGGGTAGAGTAACGGATGAAACACTCAAAGAAGGTGTTCCCGGTGCTAATGTAACTGTAAAAGGTACAAGCATAGGAGCTATTACAGATTTCGACGGCAACTTTACAATCGTCGTTCCAAACAGAAAGTCGGTGTTGAGTATCTCCTTTATCGGGTATGTAACCCAAGAAATAGTAGTGGGAGACAGGAAATTTATCACAGTCACCTTGAAAGAAGACTCGCAGAACCTTGGTGAAGTAGAAGTGGTAGCTATCGCCTACGGTAATCAGGACAGGAGAATGCTTACGAGTGCCGTCTCCTCTATTGACAACAAGGAGTTGATAAAATCACCGGCAACAAGTATCACGAACATCCTTGCCGGTGCATTGCCGGGGGTATCTTCAGTACAGACTACCGGACAACCGGGTAAGGATGCCGCCGCCATTTACGTACGTGGTGTCGGTTCATTGAATGATTCACAGTCCAAGCCCTTAATTCTGGTAGATGGTGTCGAACGTGCCTTTTCACAGATTGACCCGAATGAGGTAGAAACTATCTCCGTATTGAAAGATGCCTCTTCTACCGCAGTGTTCGGAGTAAGAGGCGCGAATGGTGTCATACTGATTACTACCCGTAGAGGTAAATCGGGAAAGACACAAATATCCGCCAGTACCAAGCTAGGATTGCAGCAACCCATTTCACTGGTAGAGCAGACAGGCAGTTACGAATTTGCACGGTTCTGGAACATGAAGCAGGAAATGGATCATGTCACCAATCCCAAACTTTACTTTACTCCGGAACAGATAGAGGCTTATCGTACAGGCTCCGACCCTATCATGTACCCTAACATGGATTGGAAGAAGTATATCTTCCATAATCTCTACCTCCAAAGCCAGAACAACGTCAACATTTCCGGTGGTAACGACAATGTACAGTATTTCGTATCGGTAGGTTATACGTATCAGAACGGACTACTGAAAGAACTTCCCGGACAGTTGTATGACAACAACTACCGCTACAACCGCTATAACTATCGTGCCAATATCGACGCGAACCTGACCAAGACCACTACCATGAAATTGGGTGTAGGCGGTGTGCTAGGCAAGATACAAGAACCACGCGACGTTCAGTCGGGTACAGGTAACGACCCGAATGCTTGGGTGATAGCGCAAATATGGTCACATCCTTTTGCCGGACCGGGGTTTATCAATGGAGTACGTACATTGGTTCCCGATGACCTGGTACCCTTAGGAGAAGTAATGCGCGATGGTATGTTCGTATTCTACGGAAAAGGATACAACCAAACGTATGACACGACGTTGAATATGGACTTGGACATCACACAGAAATTAGATTTCGTCACTCCGGGACTGAGCGTTTCCGTCAAAGGAGCCTACGACAATCAATTCAAGTTATATAAGGAACGTGCCGGAGGAGCCATAGAATCACAAACAGTATACTACCAATCATATTTCGACTCGAACGGGAATATGCCCCAGACTGATCCCGATTACGACAAGACACATATTTTCGTACCTTCCGGCAGCGATACTCCGCTGACCTATTCGGAAAGTAGCGGACGAGCACAAAACTGGTACCTCGAGGGACGTATCAACTATGATCGTATGTTCGGCGATCATAAAGTGTCCGGACTCATCCTGTACAACCAATCACGCAATTACTATCCGGACAGCTACACTTATCTGCCGCGCAACTATGTAGGACTGGTGGGACGTGCCACGTATGCCTATCAAAGCAAATACCTGCTCGATGTAAACGTAGGGTATAACGGCTCGGAAAACTTTGCTCCGGGTAGCACACGTTTCGGTATCTTCCCTTCTTTCTCAGCTGGCTGGATAGCCACTGCCGAGAAATTTATGGAAAACCAGAAAGTAGTGGATTACTTAAAGCTCAGAGCTTCCTGGGGACGTGTAGGTAACGACAAAGGCGTAAATTCCCGCTTTATGTACATGCCTGCCGTATGGGGTGGCTCAGGAAGTTACAGTTTCGGTATTAATAATCCCATATCCCAATCGGCAGCCGCCATCTCAAGTATGGGTAATCCGGAAGTGACTTGGGAAACTGCGGAGAAACAGAACTACGGTATCGATCTTAAGTTCTTCAACAGCCGCCTGTCTGCAACTTTCGACTATTTTATCGAACACCGCACGGGGATTCTTATTTCTCCAGAATCTACTCCGAACATTATCGCAACCTCTCTGCCTAACCTCAATATAGGTAAGGTAAACAATCACGGTTACGAAATCTCTTTGGGCTGGCGCGACAGGATAGGTAAGAATTTCGGTTATTACGTAGATGCCAACGTCTCCTTTGCCCGCAACAAGATCCTTTATATGGACGAAGTACCCAAGCAGTTCTCTTATATGAACCATACCGGCGGTTCTACGGGACGTTACAGCGGATTGTACAACTTTGTCCGTCTTTATCAGTACAGCGACTTTACTACCGGTGCCGGTGGCGAGTTAGTTTTAAATCCGGAACTTCCGCAACCCTCCGTGAAGGTATATCCGGGCGATGCTATGTACGCTGACCTCAACGGTGATCATGTCGTAGACGGTAATGACAAATGTGTGACCGGCTTTGCCACCCGCCCGGAATATGTATTCGGCATGAACATGGGTTTCAACTGGAAAGGCTTTGACCTCTCCATGCAGTGGGTAGGCTCCAAGAACGTCAACAGAATGTACGAAATCGAATACCGTATCCCGTATACCAATGCAGGAAAGCGCGGTCTGCTAACCTACTTTTATGATGGTTGTTGGACAGAGGAGAACCAATTGGGTGCTGTCTATCCGCGTGCATCGGAAACTTCGGAAAGCTGGAATTCCGAGCCCTCTACTCTTTGGCTGGCAGATGCTTCTTATCTCCGCCTGAAAAGTCTGAGCCTCAGCTACACGCTCACCGGAAAAAAATTCTTGAAGAAACTGGGACTTACTTCACTCGGATTCAATTTCAGCGGTTATAACCTGCTGACTTTCTCACCGCTTAAATACCTTGACCCGGAAAGTAACCCTGACAACTATGGAGAGTATCCGCTGATTAAGGTGTACAGCTTTGGTTTAAATCTTAACTTCTAAAAGAACAACTTTATGAATAGTATATTAAAAGGATTCATGGCACTAGGATGCCTGCTAATGGCTTCTTCCTGCTCTGAAATCAGTTTCGGAGATAAATTTCTGGGCAATCAGCCTGAAAGTTCCGGAGCAACCACCAAAGAGATGTTTTCTTCGAGAATAAATGCCGAAAAGGTGCTGACAAAAGCATATACCGGATTACCTTACGGGCTGCCCACCACTTCCGACTGGAAGTTAGGTGTGAACATCCTCGAATCTCTCACTGACTTATGTTACAGTTTTCGAGACAACATCAACGACGGTCCTCTAAAACTTTATTATAACGGCGCACTCAGTCCCACCAACGTTCCCCGAAGTGCAGCCTACCGTTATGGAAGTAAAGCCGACTGGACTGCCATCCGCTACGCCTGGTGCTATATCGAGAATGTAAAAGATGTGCCCGATATGTCGGAAAGTGAAAAGAGCCAACGTATCGCTGAAGCGAAAACCGTTATAGCCCTTTGTTACTTCGAGATGCTTCGCTATGTAGGCGGCGTGACGTGGATAGACCACTATGTAGACGTCAACGAGGAGATGAACTTCCCCCGCATCACATTCGCCCAAACCGTGGAGAAGATTGTAGCTTTGCTCGACGAGGTCATCAACTCCAACTTAAAGTGGAAACAGGATGACGCGGATGACGGACGTATGACCAAGGCGGGAGCTATGGCACTGAAATTCAAAGTACTGCAATGGGCTGCCAGCCCCACTTTCAACTCTGACAAGAAATGGCATCCCCAAGCGGACGAATATACCTGCTACGGCAACTATAGCGCCCAGCGTTGGGAAGCTGCAAAGGCAGCAGGCGAGGCTTTCTTTGCGGAAGTGCAAAGACAAGGCGGATACTCGCTGATCCAGCCGGAGGAAGATACTCATCGGGCAAGACGTCTTGCCTACCGCCGGGCATACTATAATCGTGGCGGTACGGAAATACTGATCTCTACCCGTCATGGATATGATGTCAACACTATTTGGGAGTATATCGACAGCCGTCCTTGGGGGTATCTTCCTACATTAAACTATGTCGATATGTTCTCTTGGGCGGACGGAACCGATTTTCCGAAAGACTTCAACTGGCAGTCTCCTTCCCGTCAGCCTTTCTTTACCGTGGGTGATATGGAACCTACCCGTGACCCGCGCCTGTATGAAAATGTGGCTTGTCCGGGAGACACCTATTGCAATGGAACAGTCGCCCCTGTCCATCTCAATCATCCCAACTACAAAGCCGGTAGCGGATTCATGACCATGAAGTTCATCTTACAAGAGAACAGTGACCGTGAAGGGCCGATACAGTGGCCTCATACCCGTCTGCCGGAAATCATGCTGGGATATGCGGAAGTACTCAACGAAGTGAATAAACGTCCGAACGATGAAGCCTACAAGTTGGTGAACGATGTACGGAAGAGAGTAGGTCTCTCCGAACTTCCCAAGAACATGAATTACGATGAGTTTCTGGAAGCCGTACTGAGAGAAAGAGCACTGGAATTGGGATTCGAAGAGGTACGTTGGTTCGACCTTGTGCGCAGAGGTCGTGAAAACGATTTCAGAAAGCAACTGTACGGACTGCGGAGCAGAGGTAACGACCAACACAATCCCACAGCGTTCACTTTTGAGAAAGTAGAATTAAGCGACCGCTATTGGGTAGACAGTTGGGATACCAAATGGTATCTGGCTCCGATACCTCAAGACGAAATCAACAAGAGATATGGAATGACCCAAAATCCGGGTTGGTAAATTGATACGCAAACTAATATTCTATTGAACAATGAATAAAATAAACTATATATTAACCACTCTACTCCTGGGAGGTGCGGTAGTTCTGAACGCGCAGACACCAGCAACGGTATCGGATATGCAGCTGGCTGACACCTTGAGCGTAGGATACCGTATAAACGTATCTTCCCAGACCAGTAGTTATTCTGTCAACGGAGTCAATGCTTCTGCATTCGAAAAATCTCCGCATATAGACATCAGCAAAGCACTATATGGGAAAGTAGCCGGTCTGAACGTATATCAAGGCGCAGGCTCGTCAGCCGACAACGTTTCTTCTCTCTCCATACACGGTCATGCTCCGTTAGTGTTGATCGACGGTTTTCCTCGCGACATCACCGATATTAGTTCTATGGAGATCGAATCGTGCTACGTACTGAAAGACGCCGCTGCTGCTGCCCTCTATGGTATGCGCGGTGCTAACGGTGTAATATTGATTACGACCAAACGCGGCACAAGCAATGGACTAAAAGTAAAGGTAGACTATAACTTCGGCGTTAACACCCAGTTCCGCTCTCCTGACTTTGCAGACGCCTATACGTATGCGAACACTCTCAATACCGCACTGAGTGGAGACGGTCTGTCCGCACGCTACAATATCCGGGAATTGGAGGCTTTCCGTACAGGTATTTACCCATACGACTATCCGAACGTAGACTGGTGGGAAGAAACGTTGAACAAAACCGGATTTACACATAACCTAAAAATGGCTTTCAGCGGAGGTGGCGAAAAGTTCCGTTTCTATACCGTAGTAGATTACTATCGTGACCGTTCGATGCTGAAGAAAAATACGGAAGACACACGTTACGACACCACGCCCACAGATACACGCTTAACTGTGCGTACCAATCTGGACGTGAACGTGACTAAAAGTACTTATCTGAAACTCGGAATCGCTGGAAAACTGAAAGAACTTCGGGGAACCCGTTACGGGCGTAACGCTATCTTCAATGACATTTACGGCATTCCTTCGGCCGCATTCCCCATCCGTCATGAAAACGGCATCTTTGGAGGAAGTTCAGTCTATGGAGACAAGAACCCGATTGCCTTACTGAAACATTACGGACATATCCGTAATGTATACGGAAGCCTGCTCGCCGACTTGAGCGTCCGCCAAAAACTGGACATGCTGACCAAGGGATTGGCAGTCGAGGCGGCTATTTCTTTCGATAACATCGGAGGAATGTATGAAACCAGCAGCAAAAGTTACCGTTATATGAACAGCGGAGCCAGTATTTCCGACGATGGCACATTGATAACCACTCCTACTATTTGGGGCACAGACTCCGAAACCTTGGGACACAGCCAGCCTTTTGAAAACCTGTTGTTCAGAAGCAACTTCCAGGCAAAAGCGGACTATAGCCGTACCTTTGACAAACACCGGGTAGGAGGAGCATTGATTTACGACATGCAGTCAGTAAATAGAAACGGCAGAAACAATTCACAAAAAAATCTGTCAGTTTTAATGAATGCCACCTATACTTACGACGACCGTTATACCCTTAATGCCGTATTCAACCGTTCCGGTTCGGCATATTTGCCGGATGGAGACAAATTCGCGAACTATCCTGCCATATCTGCCGCCTGGATCGTATCCAACGAAGCATTCATGGAGAAAATAACTCCGATTAATATCTTCAAGATTCGTGCCTCCTATGGTCTTTCCGGTTGGGATGGAAACTTGAGCCACGAATTATGGCGCCAGTCATACGGTTATGCTGCAGGTTACAACTTCGGCGAAAACGCCGGAAGCGTTTCAGGAGGTAGCGAAGGTAACTTACCAGTAGTCGGATTGGTAGCGGAGAAATCCCAAAAAGCGACTTTCGGATTTGATCTTTCCGCTCTCAACAACCGGTTAAATGCTACTGTGGAAGGTTTCTACGAGAAACGTTCGGATATACTTGTGTCCGGCGCCAATTCCACGTCCGGCATCATCGGTGTCACGGTGGGGCAAGTAAACGAAGGAATCTATAAATACAGAGGATTTGATGCCTCTTTGAACTGGAATGACAAAGCCGGTGATTTCCATTACAGTATCGGAGCAACCATGTCGTACTTGAACTCGGAAGTAGTCAATGTAAACCAAGCCTATCAAGAGTATGACTACTTGTACACCAAAGGCAACCGTGTGGGACAGATGTACGGTCTGGAAGCAATAGGATTCTTCAACAGTCAGCAGGAAATCAACAACAGCCCGCAGCAAACATTCTCAGGCATCGCTCCCGGTGACGTGAAGTATAAAGACCAAAACGGTGATAACCGCATTGATGAAAAAGATGTGGTAAAAATGTTCGGTTCCTCACTACCACGTTTCTACTTCGGATTCAATCTGAATTTCTCCTATAAAAGATTCGAACTCTCTGCCGACTTCCAAGGAATGACCGGTGTAACAGTCTCTCTACTTGACAGCCCGCTTTACCGACCGCTTGTGGACAACGGAAACATCTCGAACACGTTCCTGAACGAGGAAGTTTACTGGACACCGGAGAACAAAGCCAAAGCTACTATGCCGAGACTGACTACACAGGAAAACCAGAACAACTACCGTGCCAGTTCATTGTGGTATCGTGACGGTTCGTTCCTGAAATTACGGAACCTGCTGGTAGCTTATACATTTCCGAAATCTCAGACCCGTTTTGCCGATTTACAAGTATTCGTGCAAGGCACTAACTTGTTCTCGCTAGATAACATCCATTTTGCCGATCCCGAACAACTTGGTATCGCTTATCCGTCTGCAAGGAGCTATTGGGCGGGTGTGAAACTTAATTTTAATGTAAAGTAAATGAACATTATGAGAACCAAATACATCATCTTAACCGTTTTGTCTTCGTTGAGCCTTGCTTCGTGCAATTATCTCGATTTTGATGAAACAAACGGTTTGAAGACAAAAGAAGACATGTATAAGTATTTCGGTACAAGCAAAGATATGCTGTCCCACGTATACTCATATATGCCGCAAGGATATGCGTATTTCGCAACTGAAGGAATCTTTTCCGAAGAGAGTTATTCCATGCGTGACTGTGCCTCAGACGACGGTGAGTTCGGAGCTTACGCCGCCAACATCCAAAACGCGAACAACGGCAATTGGTCACCCATCAAAACGTATGATGACGCTTGGACGCTCTATCGTGGCATCCGTGCCGCCAATAGTTTTCTTACAGAGATTGCACAAGTGGACTTCTCGCGTTATGAACACGACGGACAATATCAGAATTGGATGAAGCAATTGAAATACTTCCCTTACGAGGCCAGAGTGCTGCGCGCACACTACTTTTTTGAGCTGGCACGCCGCTATGGTGATATCGCCATGCCATTGGAAGTGCTTACAGAAGAAGAAGCGAACACTATTGGTAAAACACCATTTGCCGAGGTGATTAATTTTATTGTCAACGAATGTAACGAGGCTGCTAACAACTTACCGGATGATTATGTAAACGAACCGGGAGCGGAGATAGGCAGAGTAACCAGAGGTTTTGCAATGGCGGTGAAATCAAAAGCATTATTATATGCAGCCAGCCGCTTACATAATCCTTCTATGGATACCGAATTATGGAAGCAATCCGCCAAAGCTGCATTGGACATCATGAATACAGGACTTTACTCCCTTGACGGTCAAGAGAGTGCCAACAACTTCGCATCAAAAGAAGTGGTACTGATGAGACTCAATGCTGAAGCTACAAACTTCGAGAGATATAATTTTCCTCTTCGTTTCACTTACGGGGCACGCACTTCCATGATTGCTTACGGCAACTTCCCGTCACAAAATCTGGTGGACGCCTTTGAAACCGCCAACGGTTATAGAGTGACACTGGAAAATACCGGTTGGGTTTGCGATGACCCCGATTTCAATCCGCAAGCTCCTTATGAAAACCGTGACAAACGATTCTATCGCACAATTCTCGCCAATGGCATGACATTTAAAGAGAGTACGGTAGAAACGTTCAAAGGAGGTATCGATGATGGTATTGTGTCAGAAGGAGGTTCGCCCACCGGTTATTTTCTACGCCGGTACATTCAGGAAGGTACCAGTTTTGAACCGGGCAGGGAATCAGCCAACAAGCACTATTGGGCAATTTACCGTTATGCGGAAACCTTGCTCACCTATGCAGAATCCATGGTTAATGCTTTCAATGATGTCGACTACACTGATGAGACTTATGTGTATTCAGCATTGTGGGCTATCAACGAAGTAAGAAAGAATGCCGACATGCCGCTACTTACTTCTATGGGAAAAGAAGAATTCTTGGAACGTCTGTACAATGAATGGCGCGTAGAATTTGCCTTCGAAGATCACCGTTTTTGGGATGTACGCAGGTGGAAAATAGCTGATACTACCCAGCGCGAACTGTACGGAGTGAAGATTGAAAAACAACAGAACGGCACACTGAGTTTTTATAAAAACCTTTATGAAAGCCGCACATGGAGAGACTGCATGTATCTCTATCCTATACCTCAGAGCGAGCTGTACAAAAATACAAACTTAAATCCTCAAAATGCAGGATGGTAATTTATTGTCTAATCTAATAGTAAATATGATATATGAAAAAGTTATATAACAACACATTATTGCAACTGATTCTTGCATTGTGCACATTCAGTTTCGTAGCATGTCAGGAGTTCGATATCGACTCACAGCCGGAAGGACCCCTCAACATCCAGATAGATGCACTGGAGGCTTATACCGCTTTGGCAACTTCTCCCAGCAACATCGTTTTTAATATCAGTTCAAACACCCCTTGGACAATCGAGAGTAATCAACAGTGGTGCAAACCCACTCCCACTATGAGTGCGGCAAGTTCACTGGTTTCGGAGATTGTAGTAACTCTCGAAAATAATGTGGGAAAACAAATGCGTACAGCTCAACTGTTCATCAAGGCTGAAGGCATTGAGGGAACTAAGGTAGTGACTATCGAACAAGCTTCTAAAGAAGACTTGGTAGTAATTCGTCCTACGGATATCGTTCCTACCGAAGGAGGCATGGTTTCATTTAATATCATTTCCAATAAACCGTGGGAAATCATTACTACGACTCAGTTCCTTGAGAATATCGATAAAACATCCGGTACGGGAAATGAGAACGGTGAGAAAGAGAACATTACAATTACTGTCCCCCAAAATACAGGAGCAATAAGAAGTGCGGAAATCACCGTGAAAACGGCTTTTCAGGAGGAGACATTCACTATTACCCAAGATGGTATTGTGATTGAAACCAAGAATGAAGAAGATGCTGTTAACACAATGAGCGGAGAAGGTGGAGAGAAAACAATAGAAATCAACTCTAGTGTAGAATGGAAAATAGAAATTCCGACTGAATACAAAGAATGGCTGAGTGCAGAAGCAGACGGCAATCGGTTAAAACTGTCTACTACGTTTAATAATTTATTCGTTCCGCGTACCGGACACATCTTACTGTATCCTAAAATGAATGTTCCGGGATTTGAAGGCGTGCCTATTGAAGTGACACAACCCAGAAATATGTCTCTAAACAGAGGAGAGGAGACCGTAGATCCGGTGACAGGATATACTACTATCCAAAGTAAAGGCGCAGCCAGATTTGTATCCAATTTTGGATTCAGAAAAGGAAAAGTTGCTTGGGAGTTTGACAAAGTGGATATACCGGACAGTAATGGAGCAATCGAGCTTAACGGAGATACATGGACTTGGGGAGATGGCTCCGGTTATATCAAAGCATGGTTGAGACCGGAAAGTTCAGAGATGACTTCAAACATTGATGCATGGGACGGAGCTTACTTTAAACTACAAAACTTTAATATAAACATCAATGACGTTAAATCTATTGCCATTGAAGCCAAAGACGATCCGGAAAATGAAGGCAAAATATGTCTAATACTTTACGTCAACGAACAAGAGGTAGCACGGATGAAAAATAAGACGGACATTTATGCGGTCAATCCGAATTTCCGTGGACAACAGTTCTACTTCGGATTTGAAAGTGAAACAGACCAGATTTGTACAATGACATTCAAATCTATCAACTTTGAGTCTTATGAATAATACTAAAAACATAAAGTGAATATGAAATCAATTATACATAAAGCAATATACTGGGCTTTACCGCTTTTGACATTGCCTACAACTGGTTTACTGTTGCAGAGCTGCGAAGAGGACAAAGCAGAGAAGTGGGTCGACTTGCGTTATAGAGTAGAAGACTCTTACGTGATCCAAGCCTCCAACCCGGAGCCTTTCTCTTTCGAAGTCAAGTCTACTGACTCATGGGAAGTCTTCGGAAAATATGACTGGTATACCCTTTCACCCTCAACGGGTGAAGCTGGTAAGACCTATACTGTAACTGTTGCCTGCAAAGAGAATACCGCACTGGACGACCGTATAGATACCATTCACATCAAGAGTGACTATTGGACAGGCAAACGCTTTGTACTCACTCAGAAAGGTACTGCCTATCTGAATGTAGAGGACGTAGAGATGATTAACCAAGAAGGCGATGCTATGACATTCAATGTGCTCAGTAACCAGAAGTGGAGTGCTAAGGTGACAGAAGGTGACATCTGGCTTTCTATCCGAGGTAACGACGGGAAGATTGAAGGCGAGCAAAACGGACAGATTACAGTAGAAGCTACCCCCAACACAGGTGAAATGAGAACGGGTGTAGTAACCATTTACGACCGCCACGGAAAAGTTGCCATGGAAGTGAAATGCACACAAGACGGCGTGCTGCTGACACCGGAAACACCAGTGAACGGTAAGTGGTTTACCATCTATGAGCAAGAGCAGGAGCTCAAAATCTCCATAGAATCCAATGCAGAATGGACTGTTTATAAAGAGAATGAACTGGACGATACATGGTATGATTTCGAGAAAACTTCTTTCTCCGGTTCTGAAGAACTGGTAATCAAAGTATCCGAACATACGGGGTCCAGCGTTCGTACGGGAACAATCATACTGGCAACCAAAGCCGCCGAAGGCGCTACACCGCTGACCAAGACCGTGAAGTTCAAGCAGGCCAATCCCAAACGTCCTGAGGTACACAACATGGATGTTACGTTAGGTACTCAATATGGTCCCGGCAGCTTGATGCCCGGACGTTACAACTTCTACTTCGAACCTTTCAATGCCAACTTCGAACTCTTCTTTATGTGGGGAGATGTGGAACTTCGTTTCCATGTCAGTGACAATATAACCCTCCTAAGTACGAGACCTTGGTGTAGTGATGTGTTCGATGATAGATCTGATTGCCGCCACACTGTAGATTCCAGTCAACCCAATGTACTGTCGTTTGAACTCCAAGAGAGCGTAACACCTACCGGCAGCTGGCTCTACACCGAATGGATACTGAACAATAAGATAATCGCCAAAGCAACCAGCGATGGTGTGAGCGATGCAGACGGAACAGGCGACACGTGGAAAGTGCCATTCTCGCAACTTAGCTCCGGCGGAACTTTCCTTGTCAGAGCAACAAGTGGCAGTCTCGTATTTACTAAATGGGAATATGTGGCTCCGTTAAACTGGGGAGACTGATTCTTTAGTCAAAAAGTGCTTGCCCGCTTGCCAACAACAATTCGGGTAAGTGCTTATTAAACTCATAATACATAAAACCAAAAGAGTATGATGAAAAAAAAATTATTATTTATATTGAGCCTGACATTCATCGGTATTTCCTGTTTTGCTTGTCTGGACGATGAAACGAAGTACGTCACTCAAAAAAAGACTAACTATCCGCTTACAGCTTTTGCCGTAGCAGTGAATAATGTACAAACGGGTACTACCTCCTATTATCACGGAAAGATAGACCAGACCACCCACAAGATAGAAATCGGAACCATCGAAAATGCGAATGTCATCACCGGCGTGGATTATACATTGATGGACGGAGCGAGCATTTCACCAGACCCCGCTACCTTTATACAAAACTGGCAGAAAGAGCAAAAGGTGACTGTCACCACCGCGAACAATCAGTCGATTACTTATACCATCGTACTACCGAAGTATGACGAAACGTTGAAAGACATTATCTTTATAGACGATTTCAACGTAAATGGCATTCCCAACCCCAACAGCTGGGTACTCTGTCAAAAATCAACATCAGACTGGTGCGACGAGATGTCCGAAAGCTACGACCAAGCATATGTAGAAGATGGCAAACTGATACTAAAGGCAGAAAAAATAGGTAATGAATATCGTGCCGGCGGTATCGAGTCAATAGGTAAGGTAGACTTCACCTTCGGGCGTGTTGAAGTCAGAGCGAGAATCCCCAGACATCCTGACGGAGCCTTTCCTGCTATCTGGCTGATGCCTCAAAAGTCTGCTCCCTTATACAGTAGTTGGCCGAATGGCGGTGAGATTGACATAATGGAGCATATCCGGCAAGAAGATGTGATTTATCAGACAGTGCATACCCACTATACCTACGACTTGAACATCAAAGATCCTATCAACTCGACATCGGTAACATGCAACTACGAGGACTGGAATATCTATGCCGTAGAATGGACAGAAGATAAAATAACGTTCTTTGTCAATGACCAAAAGACTTTCTCTTATGAGAACCTCAAGCTGGCAAATGAAGAAGAAATGAAACAATGGCCGTTCACCAAAGATTCTTCTTTCTATATCATTCTGAATATGGGACTTGGAGGAAACGCAGATTCATGGGCAGGTCCTATTGATGACACCGATCTACCTGCCATTATGGAAATAGATTGGGTAAAGGTTAGCAAACTGAATAAATAGTTTTTCTGATTAAGGTAGAACTAAGTTTTTAGGGACTTCTTAAAGGAAGAGGAATGAAAGCATAAACATACTTTATGATTTTCATTACTCTCATTGTTACAATCGGTTTTCTAACATCAATCACAAACAGGTGTCGCCTCCCACTTTATCCTGTTTCCGGTAAGCAGAAGGAATCTCTCCTTTTATAGATTTGAAAACCTTGCTGAAATAACGCAAGGAGGAGAAGCCAACTACTTCAGAAATCTCGGTAATATTCATAGTGGTGGTTGTAAGCAACACGATAGACCGTTCAATACGCTGCTTATTCACATAATCTACAATCCCCATACCTGTGATAGTTTTCACTTTATTAAACAACAATGAGCGACTGATACACATATTAGTAGCCAAAAACGCAACATCCAGTTCCGGATTGCTCATGTTGTCCGCAATCAATGTATTCAACTTCAGCAGAAAAGTCTCATCAGCATTACTGAAACTCATATCCTTATGTGTCAACAATTTGTCATCCTTATAGCGTATCCTGATCTGTTCACGTTGCCGTAGTTGGTTATGAATTAGCGCCAGCAAGCTATCTATCTCGAAAGGCTTCGGAAAAAAGACATCCGCACCAGTCTTATAACCGGTGTACATATTTTGTGAATTATGATAGGCAGTTAATAAAATGAATGGAATATGACTGATTTTCAAATTAGTCTTCACTTCCTTGCATAGTTCAAACCCATTCATCCGAGGCATCATGACATCACTGATGATAATGTCAGGCAATCGGTCTTTAATCTGCTCCAACCCTTCTTTACCATCTTTAGCAACGTATACACGAGCAAAATAATTACTCAACGTTTCTTTCAAATAGTTTCGTAATTCAGAAGTGTCTTCTACCACCATCACCGCATATTTCTTTAAGAATGTATAATCAATCTTGTCTTGTTCATTCACTTCCACTCCTGTAGACGTATCTGCCCGCAACAGTTCTTGTCGTCCATATGTATCCGCCAATAACGGTAACTCAAAATAGAATACCGCCCCTTTTCCTTCTGTATTCGAAGCACCCACTTTTCCCTTATGATGAGCAATAAGGCTCTTCGCATAAGAAAGTCCGATACCACTCCCTCCCTTCTCATGTATCCCTTGATAGAAACTAGAGAAAAGAGAATCTGTATCCACCATATTCAACCCCATTCCTTCGTCCTTGACAGAAACCCGTACCCGTCCTTCTCCCTCCAACAGACAGGTGATTAGCGTAGTAGTAGTATTTGATTCACTGAACTTGAGTGCATTCATCAGGAAGTTGGAAAGAACGAACTCACACTTATTCTTATCAAAAGGAACCTTCCCTATGCGCTCATCCAGTTCATATTCCAGCCAAATACCCTTCACGCGATATTCATCGGCAAATTTATCTCCGACAGACCGTACCCACTCATTCAGAGAGTAGGGCAGGATATGTAACATATCTTTTCCCTCCTCCAGTTTCCGCACGTCAAGTACCATGTCGATAATGTTCTTCATTTGGTGTGCTTGCTTATAAATTGGGACTAACAATTTTTCTACCTCACGATCACTACCTGATTCATGATTAATAATACGCTTCAACGGTGCACAAATCAGCGTAAGAGGCGTACGAAGCTCATGACTGATGTTCGTTAAGAAATTAATTTTCTCTTCATACATTTTGTTTTTCAGACGCAGAATCTCCCGTTTCTGTTTGGCTTTCTTTTTTCGATAAAAATAGAAAGTAATGCCATAAACTACTATTCCCACCAATATACATAACCCCGCATAAAACCAATTGCTCTTCCACCAAGGGGAAACAACCACGACATGAAGAATCGGCTGTTTCACACTCCACCCCCCATTACGAGTATAATAAGAAGCAGTAATTGTATACTCCCCTATCGGTAGATAATTAATAACCAAAGAGTTGGAATTGAAATTAGCCAAGTCCTGCCCGATTCCTTCAATATTAAACCGGAAAAAGTTTTTACGAAACACATCTCCCTCGTTCAACAGGACTTTCAGTTGCAGAGAGGAAAAGTCCCATGGAACCCGAATAGTTTCAATAGCTTTCTCCCGCTTCTCGGATAATGGGACAGGCAAACCATTCAGTAATACATCTAGTAATTCAACAGTATGATCTTCTTCCGTTTCTAAATGAAAGCCAGAATTTATCACTGTCATCCCCATAGTACCACCTAGAAAAACATCTCCATTATGAGCAAGAAGAGTGGCCTGAAAAAGATATTCGTTAGGCAAAACCCCGTCCACCTCGTCCAATGTAACAAAGTTCCGAGTGAGAGAAGAATAAACGAACAAATATCGTCTTGTTCCTACCCATATCCGATGTTGGTTATCAGTTACAACAGAAGATACCTCTTGAAACAAACTCGTCTTGATCAACTCGCTCTCTCCTGTTCGTGGATCGTAACGTACCAAGCCTTCGGTAGACGCTAACCAGAAAACGCCATCCTGGTCACGCGATGCATCATTAATGATATATTTCCCCTGATAAATCGTCCTGAAAATCCCTTCCGAGGAATCATATTCGCAGATATTTTTCAAATCGGTAAGATAAGTTTTCGTACCCACAGTAGCTATGATCAAGGGCGAATTTCGTTCGTATTCTCTTCCCATAGTGGCTACAATCTCAAATTTACGACGAGTAGTATCGTATATAAAAATATGTTGGCCACTGAAAAGAATCTTGTCTGGCGTTACCCGTCGGATGTTGACAGAGAAACCGTCAATACATTCACGATCATTTGTTTCTTTATCGACCAGAACAAAAGGACGTACCCGTCCCGTTTGCTTATGAAAAATAAAGAGTCCCTCGTTGAAAGAGGAAAATAATAATTCATCAGGGGTATATTCGACAATAGAAACCACCTTTTCATGCATAGTAGAAGGATAATGCTTAAAAGTTCCCGTTAACGGATCAAACCTATTGATTCCACCGCCATCAGTCCCCACCCA
>ERZ1673699.1684-NODE-1684-length-16799-cov-23.653010_pt1 | contig 16799 bp, 12 predicted proteins | sample MGYA00580229_ERZ1673699 | MGnify/ENA primary metagenome ERZ1673699 (study PRJEB41218, sample SAMN15661785) | gut metagenome | host: Homo sapiens | place: Canada: London | collected 2015-08-20/2019-03-30 | study: EMG produced TPA metagenomics assembly of... | reverse complement strand
CCTCGTAACCCTCAGCATCAAACATCTGACGGAAAGCCAGACGGCCAATACGACCGAAACCATTGATAGCAACTCTAACAGCCATTGTAATAGTACCTCCTAATTATTTTACCCATAATCGGATAAATCACGGTATCTTTATTGTAGACCAAAACCGGCAAACTTTCAAGTGTCTGCTAAAAAATTAACAACACAATTTTATCTTTTTTTGCTTTTGTACGATTTTATGCACACTGCCACAAAGCTTTTGTTCAATTACACCAAGGGTGCGCAGCCGTTTTTGTCAGTTATTTCCAGCTTTTTCCTGCCCAATACAGGCAAGCCCCATACCGCCAATGCAGCACAGCGCGAGGCCGGAAAGCAGTTCCGGCAACACCGCCGCCATGCCGCCGCCAAAGCCCGCTGCCAACAGCAGAAGCACCCGGGGCAGTTCCCAGCACAGGCACAGGCAGAAGGCTGCAAGCGCCGCTGCGTGCAGGGTGCGACCGTTTTCCGGCTGGGGCAGGTACAGCGTGCGCGCCAGCGCCGCCAGAAACAACAGCGCCGCCAGCTCCTGCCAGACCGCTGCTGTGGGCTGCACCCTGTGCCAGCTGGAGCTGTTCTCCATAAAGCGCATCAGCACGTTCCAGTAAAACAGCGCACTGCCCGCTATGGCCAGCGGCAGACCGCCGGCAGGCGTTTTCCAGCCATCCCCGCGCAGCCAGCTGCGCCCGAGGTTGCTCAGCCACACGGCACAGGCTACCTCCAGCAGAATGCGCACAAAAGTGCTTACCGTACCGGCAGCGAACACGAACTGCGCCGCGCCGGCAGCCAGCATACACACTGCCCCGGCAAAGGCCAGCACGCCTGCCGCCGGGCGGCGGCTGCGCAGCGGCTCCGGGGGCAGCGGGCGGCTGCGGCCAGCCAGCACTGCGGCCAGCACCACAGCGCCCAAGGCAAGATACCGCCACCACACCGCGCCTGCGGTGCACAGACCGGTGGCGGCGTCCGTAGCAAAGGCAAGGTCTGCGCCGCGGCCAAGGCCAAGCAGCACGCAGAGCAGGATAACAACGAACTCTAACGGTTTCATTAACGCTCCTCGATGGGCTTATATTTCTGGCGCACGCCCAGATACTTGTAGGCCGGGCGGATGATACGGTTGGCGAAGATCACCTCTTCCACCCGGTGTGCACACCAGCCCGGCACACGGGCGATGGCAAACAGCGGGGTGTACAGATCCTCCGAGATGCCCAGCATATTGTAGATCAGGCCGCTGAACAGGTCCACGTTGGCGCACACCGGCTTGGAGCTGCCCTTTTCCTCGGCAAAGATGCCGGGTGCCAGCCGCTCGATGCTGCACAGCATATTGTACTCTTCCTCAAAGCCCTTTTCGTAGGCCAGATGCTTTGCGCGCTGCTTCAGGATGACCTCACGGGGGTCGCTGATGGTGTACACCGCATGACCCATGCCATAGATCAGGCCGGAGCCGTCACCCACCTGCTTGCGCAGGATGCGGCGCAGATACTCGCGCACCTCGTCGTCATCCTCCGGGTTCTCAACGTGCTTGAGGATATCCTGCAGCTGGCGGTTGACCATCAGGTTCGCGCCGCCGTGCTTGGGACCCTTCAGGGCACCGATGGCCGCAGAGATAGCCGAGTAGGTGTCCGTGCCGGAGGAGGACAGTACGCGGGTGGTAAAGGTGGAGCAGTTGCCGCCGCCGTGGTCTGCGTGCACCAGCAGGCACATATCCAGCAGCTTTGCCTCCTCGTGGGTAAACTTCTGATCCGGGCGGTAGGTGCTGAGGATGTGCTCTGCCGTGCTCTGGCCGGGCTTGGGCAGGTGGAAGAACATACTCTGTTTATCGTAGTAACGGCGCTTCATCTGGTAAGCGTTCACCATCATGGTGGGCATACTGGCGATCAGGTTGATGCTCTGATTCAGGATGTTCTCAAGGCTCAGATCCTCAGCGCGGTCGTCGTAGGAGTACAGGCCCAGCACGCAGCGCTGCAACTTGTTCATGATATTGGGCGAGGGAGCGTTCATGGTGTCCATAAAGCCGTCCGGCAGTGCGCGGGACTCCGCTAAGATCTCGCAGAAATCGTCCAGCTGCTCCCGGGTGGGCAGGCTGCCGAACAGAAGCAGCCAGATCACTTCCTCAAACACGAAGCGGTCGTTGCGGTAAGCCTCGTCCACGATCTCGTTGATGTTGACGCCCCGGTAGATCAGCTTGCCGGGGGTGGGGATCACATGACCTTCCTGATCCTTTTTGTAGCCCACAACATCACAGACGTTGGTCAGGCCGGCCAGCACGCCGGTACCATCCGGGTTGCGCAGGCCGCGCTTGACCCCCAGCCGCTCGCTGGTCTCCGGGTCGATGTAGTTGTTTGCGATGTACTCCTCGCACAGGGTACGCATGGTCGTCGGGTCCAGCGTTGCCACTTCTGCGTGTGCAAAGTTCATAGGAGTGCTCCTTTCCGTCTCTTACTTTTTATACTTTCCGTTCCCGTCCATCCTACGCTCTGATGGACATACTTTTATAATATCGCTTTTGTGCAGTAAATTCAAGCGCTAAGTGCGCACTTCTCACCGCAAAGCGCAAAAATACCGGGGTTCCTCTGCGCATTTCCCGCCGGTTTGCACGCCGCCGGGCGTATGATGCTTCTGAAGCTTGCGTCCCGGGAGGAGGTCTAGTATGAAACGTTCCTTTTTGCTGCTGTGCGCCGTTCTGCTGGTGCTGGGCTGCGCCCTGCCGTGTGCTGCCTACCGCCTTGCCCGCATGACCCTTGCGCAGAGCACCGCTCCGTCCGCAGCAGAAGCATCCTCTGCCGCTTCGGAAGAAGGCAGCGGTCAGGCCACCTCCCCTGCTGACACAGTCGATACCGTCTGCTTTACGGATCAGAGCACCGGGCAGGCGGTGGAGTTGCCGCTGCGGGAGTATCTCATCGGAGCGGTTGCCGCTGAAATGCCGGTCAGCTGGCCGGATGAAGCACTGAAGGCACAGGCGGTGGCGGCGCACAGCTATGCCCTTTACCGCCGGGATCACAGCACGGAGGAAAACGGCGCATGGTTCACCGCAGACCCCGCCCGGCGGCAGGGCTGCCTGACCGATGCGGTGCTGCACAGCTACTGGGGCACCGGTTACGCGGCCAACTACGCCCGGCTTTCCGCGCTGGTGGATGCGGTACAGACGCAGGTGCTGTATTATGGGGACGCCCCCGCCGGGACAAGCTACTTTGCCATGTCCAATGGCCGCACCGAAGCCAGCGAGAACGTCTGGGGCACTGCCCTGCCCTATCTTGTACCGGTGGACAGCAGCACCGACACCGCCGCCGACAACTATGAATACACCCTGAACCTTTCTGCCGCCCAATTACAGCAGCTGCTGGCCGAACGGCTGGGCATCGCCGCCGACCTTTCGCAGCAGGCGCAGTGGTTCGGCACGCCGATGCTCACCCCCTCCGGCTATGTAGACAGCCTGCCGGTCTGCGGGCAGACGGTGCAGGGTACCGCCCTGCGCAAGGCGCTGGGGCTGCGCAGCACCTGCTTTACGGTGGTCTGGCAAAGCGGCACCTTCTCCTTTACCACAAGGGGCTACGGCCACGGCGTAGGCATGAGCCAGTGGGGCGCAAAGGCACTGGCAGAGCAGGGTGCAGACTACCGCGCCATTCTGGCGCACTACTACCCCGGCACGGAACTGCGGGGATAATAGCGGCAGAACAAAGCAGAAAATTTATTTTAAATAAAGTCCTAAATTACGCAAATGGAGCCGCTGCACATTGCCTTGTGCAGCGGCTCCAAATTTATATTCTTTTATTAGCCGAACAGCTGTGCAAACCAGCTTACGGTGGTCTCGGCGGCGGTCTCTACCGTGGTCTCCACCTGCTGGACCGTCTGCTGCAGCTTGGTGCCCTCGGCGTCCTTGAGCGACCAGTAGGTCTGGGTGCTGCTTGCACTGCCGGACACCGTGAAGTCCGATGCAAAGCACAGGCTCTCGCCCGCAGAGTCCGTCACCAGCACCATATAGGTGTAGCTGCCCTCCGGCAGCTCCCCGAAGCGGATCTGGCTGTCCAGCGTGTTCAGAGAGAAAGCGGCGGCATTCACCTGTGCCGCCGCGCTCTGCACAGTCTGGTCAGCTGCGTCCAGAACCGCCACCTGCACACTGGTCAGGGTAGTACCGGTGGCGCTGTTGGCTGTACCGGTCAGCGTCATACCGCTGCCGGTGCGAAGGTTTACCGGGTAGCGCACCCCTTCCAGCCGCAGGCCGTCGGCCTGTGCCGCCACGCTGTTATGATCTGCGGTGACGTACCAGTAGCAGGAAGATCTTGCAATGGACACACTGGAGCTTGTAATAGGGATGCGGCCGTAGCCGATGTTCCCCGCCGGGTCGGAGCAATAGAAAATACCGTTGGTGTAGTCGGTCAGCAGCACCGCATGGGGCTGGGTACGGTCGTAAAGGACGATGCCCTCCGGGTGCTGCTCCAGCAGAGAGATCAGCACCGCCGTTTTGCTTTGCAGGCTGGAGGGCAGGGTGGCGTAGCCCACCTGCATTTCCTTATATGTAAAGCTGTGCGCAAGGCCGTTGGCCCATGCTGTGGAGCGCACACTGTTCTCGGTCACGTTCGTCCAATCGGTCAGCCCGTCAAAGTAGGCACGGCGGCGCAGCATCATGGCTGCGGAAGCCAGCGTGCAGGTGCCGCCCCGGCTCTGCTTGAAGTAGAAGCCTGCATCCACGTTCAGATCCACTGCCAGTGCAGCGGGCAGACAGGTAAGCAGAAAGGCAAAGCTCAGTATCAGGGTCAGCAATCGTTTTCTCAGGGTGTGCGGTGCGGTGGTATTCACGGTTCGGTATTTCCTTTCTTGTTTCTTTGCGGATCTCATAGGGATCTACCGCTAAAAAGTATACCAGCCTGTAATCCTTTTGTAAACAATCTTCCGTCTATTTTCTCAATATCAACACGTTTTGGGGATATCCGTTAGCTGCTTTTCACAAATTTTTCTGCAATATTCCACGCATCTGACAAAATTTCGTCCTACCCACCGCACAAATATGAAAAGATATTTCTTTTTTCGCCCGTTTTTCGGGTGCCAAACTGCAAAAAGCACCCGCAGCATTCTCCCTGCATTTCATTGCAAAAAACGGGAAACTGCTGCGGGTGCTTTATTATTTATGCTTCTGATTGGCGTTCGGGTCACAAAATTTTATGCAGCTCCTGCACAAGGTCGCCGATCACGATGGGCTTGGACAAAAAGCCGTTCATGCCGCTTTCCAGCGCGTTGCGGCGATCCTCGTCAAAGGCGTTGGCGGTCATGGCAATGATCGGGAGCGTTGCCCGGGCAGGGTCGTCCAGCGCGCGGATCTTCCGGGTGGCGGTATAGCCGTCCATGATCGGCATCTGCACATCCATCAGCACCAGATCATAGCTGCCCGGCGCTGCGGTGCTTACCTTTTCCACCGCCACAGCACCGTTTTCAGCCGTATCGACAAGGAAGCCGTACTCCCGCAGGATCTCCTGTGCGATCTCACGGTTCAGCTCATTGTCCTCTACCAGCAGGATCTGCTTGCCCTTGAAGTCGGCGTTCTTTTCCGGCAGAAGCCCCTGCGCCGCATCCGTCTGCTTCTGACCAAGGGCGCTCATCAGGGTCTCGCGCAGGTCGGACATAAACATGGGCTTGGAGCAGAAGGCGGTCACGCCGGCTGCCTTTGCCTCCACCTCGATATCCGACCAGTCGTAGGCGGTCAGGATGATAATGGGCGTATCGTCGTTCAGGCTGCGGATGCGGCGGGTGACCTCGATGCCGTTCATATCCGGCAGGCGCCAGTCGATGATATAGGCGTGGTAGGCATCGCTCATCTCGATGGACTGCCGTGCGCGCAATACCGCTTCCTTGCCGGAAAGCGTCCACTCGGCGCGCATACCCACCTTGACCAGCATCTTTGTCACGCTGTCGCAGGTGTTGAAGTCGTCGTCCACCACCAGTGCTTTCAGACCCTCCAGCTCGGTGATCTTTTCCACCGGGCGCTGCTCGGTCTGTGCGCGCATGGGCACGCAGACGGTAAACTCGGTACCCTTGCCCTGCGCTGTCTGCACCTCGATGGTTCCGCCCATCATATCCACGATGTTTTTCGTAATGGCCATGCCAAGGCCGGTGCCTTGGATGCGGCTTACCGTGGAGGTGCGCTCCCGCTCGAAGGGCTCAAAGATCTTTTTGGCAAACTCCGGGCTCATGCCGATGCCGTTATCCTTGATGCGGAACTCGTACTGCCCGCAGCCATGCACCTTACCGGCAAGCTGCCGCACCCGCACCGAGACCGTGCCGCCCGCCGGGGTAAACTTGATGGCGTTGGACAGCAGGTTCAGCAAAATCTGGTTCAGTCGGGTCTTGTCGCAGTAGACGTCCTCGTCGGTCACGTCCATGACGTCCATGTAAAGCTCCAGCTGCTTTGCATAAATTTGCCCGCTGACGATGGTTTTCAAATCGTGCAGCACATCCGAAAGGTTAACCTCCACCTCTTCCAGATGGATCTTTCCGCTTTCAATGCGGCTCATATCCAGCACATCATTGATCAGGGAGAGCAGATGGTTGCTGGATGCAAGGGTCTTGCCAAGATAATCCTTCACCCGCTCTGTATCGTTGATATTGCTGATTGCCAGCGTAGTAAAGCCGATGATGGCGTTCATGGGGGTGCGGATATCGTGGGACATATTGGAAAGGAAGGTGCTCTTGGCGCGGTTGGCGGTCTCGGCGGCTGCAACGGCGTCGGAAAGCGCCTGATTCACCTGCTTATCAGCGGTGCGGTCGGACATAACAAGGATATACTTGGCTCTGCCCTCTACCTCGCTGCCCATAGCGATGTTATGGAACCAGCGGCGCTCTTTGGTCTCCCGATGCTCATACTCCGTATCCCACTCGCGCTGCTGCCCGCTGAGCAGCCCTTTCAGATAGTTTTTGTCGCGCTCCGGGAAACCATTCGGGTGCAGCGCTGCCAGAACACGGGCATCCTGCCGGACTTCTCTCCACGGGATGCCCAGCAGCCGCTCGATGTTCGGACTGACATAATCCGCCTTGGTGGTCTTTACGTCCACCATCAGGAAAACATCATCCACGTTACGCGAAAGCTTCTGGAACAGCTCGTCCCGGTACAAGATCTCGGTATTCTTCCGGCGCAGGGTTGTATGGCTTCTGCGCACAATGAGCAGAATGACCAGCAGCGCAAGACCTGCAACGATGCCCGCCACGATCTGCACCGTATGGAACCACAGCTCGTCCAGACTGGCATTGACGATCTTGGTCGGCACAAGCCCCACCATCGTCCAGTTCTGGACAGCAGTGCCCTCGTAGACCAGATAATAGCTGGTGTCGCTCAGTTTGACCCTCAGGTTTCCGCTGCTGCCCTGCGCAAAGGCATTGGACAGCTCCGTGATCTGTTCCTCGGAAAGGTCGGAATGGTCGCGCAGCATCGCAATGAAATTGTAAATGGTCTCCTTGCGGTTTACGGAGTTGTCGATGACCACCCGCCCGTCCGGGTAGATGACATAGTTGCTGGCATTGCCCTCAAAGGCAGAGTTGTCCAGCAATCTAAGCACCGCATCATTATAATAAGAGATGGCAATGGCATCGTAGGCAAAGCCCCGGTAGCTGCCCTGCGTTTCGGGACAGATGAACGCAAGCATCTGGGGCTTGCCGGGCAGCGCCGTGTTCACAACGACATCCTCATCATGGGCGAGCTTTTCGTCCAGATTGGTCTGCAAGCCAAGATAGCCGGTTTCCCCGGTCACGGTGATGTAGTTGCCGTCGTAGGTAAGAAAGTAAAAGTTGGCAAATCCGGTATTCTTCTGTGCTTGCTCGATATACGCCTGAATTTCGTCCTCGTCCGAGGTATTTTCCAAAAAGCCGTTGTACAGATGCAGATAGGTCACATTTTTGCGCACCATCTCTTTTAGCATATTGTTGGATTTATGCAGCACTTCTTCCAGATGCGAGGTGCTCTCCTGATAGATGGTCTGCGACACAAACGAGATGTACCGCACGCTGAGCCCAACTGCCAGTAAAACCAGCAGAAGGATAGCGGCAGCAGCAGGGAGCCACTTTTGCCGGGGATGGCAGCTCCGTTTTGGTTTACGCTTTTCGTCTACCATTCCGCTCACCTCAGTGTCATGTAGTTTTCAGGCTCTGCAAGCGCTGCGCCGCCGGAGACGTGATCGCGCCATGTGTTTTTCACCCACGCGTCTCCGTCCTCAGACGTGCCGCTCTTGCTCGCAAGCAGCGCTTCCATCTGCTTTGACGTTGCCAGACAGGTCACAGTAATGGTGTCGTCATCCCGCAGCGGCTGCCCGTTGCGGGTGGTACCGGTCAGGGTATAGCTGCCGTTATTCTCCTTTACCTCCACGGCAATACCGCTGACTATCGGCAGAGAGCCGCGGTTGAAGGGCACAAAGCCGCCCTCGCAGCCCTCCACATAAGCGCGGACGAGTTCTTTCAGCTGGGCACCGGTCATAGTGCGCTGGCGGAACATCAGGCCGTTGGGCATGATCATGGAATCTACCATTTTGGGGGTATAGTCTGCTTTCAGCACACTGCCGGTAAAGCTGTTTGCGGTGGCAAGCAGCACATCCGTGCCGTAAACGCCGCGCAGCGTGTTTGCCATAACGGAGAAAGCAGCGTTGCCGCCGTTTGCGTGGAACACGTTGGAATAGCTCTTTCCGCTGGTCAACACGATCTCGTCCGCAGCGGGCTCCTCTTCGGCAAGAAGCTGCGCATTGAACGCCCGGTAAGCCTGTTTTGCCGTGTACTCGCCCGCAATCATTCTGGAGACCACATCCTTGGAAACGGCAAAGAAATCGTTGGAGGCAATGCGGATATACATATGGTTTTCTTCCACCACATCGCGCACGTCCTTCATGTACTCGGTCAGGCGCAGGGGGACGTTCTGGCTGTAGCTCAGCACGTCCTGTCCGTCGGCAACGATGCGGTTCTGCGCATCCTCCGAGAGCATGATGTTCAGCACCTTCATGGCTTTTTCGCGGCGCGCGGTGTCCTGCTCAAGATCTCGGTTCAGGGCAACTTGGAAATACGGGGTGGTCATGATCCACTTTTCGCCGTTCTGGCAGAAGAAGGGCATAAAAATGGTGTCGATGCCCTCATCCTGAAACATCTTCACGCCGGCAGAGCTGCCAAAGTACATGGCAACTTCCCCGTTCCGGAACATCCCGGTCACGTCGTCGTAGGTCAGGGCAAGGTCGTCCGCCGTAAGGTGGGTATCCTGAATGAACTGCTCCATCCGCTCAAAGGCCCCCGGCCACACGGCATCGTCCAGACCCACCCGCACGGTGCTGGCGGGGTCGCTGTAAGCGGTGCGCCACTTGCGCCCTTCCGTAGTGGTAAGCTCGGCGGCAGAAAGCCCCTGCAGCGTTTCCATGCAGTTGTAATCGTAGGCATAGTCAGCGGTAAAGCCCCGGATGCCTACCGCTTCAAACGCCTGACAGGCCGCCACAAAGCTTGCGTAATCGGTAGGCAGCGGGATATCGTACTGCTCAAAAAGGCTGCGGTTGACCACAAAGCCGTGGGCATCCGCACACACCGGCAGCCAGTTCACACTGCCGTCCTCGTTTTTAAAGCTGTTGAGGTAGGTGTTGTACACAGCGCCCGCCTCGTTGGTCAGGGCAAGGTTCATCAGACTGTCTTTCAGCGGGGCAGCATCGTGCAGCGAGAACCGACAGCAGGTGATGATATCCGGCAGGCCGCCGTTCTGCTGCAAAAACTTGTAAAAATCCAGATCGTTGTTGCCTACGATGAACTCAATATTCACGTCCGGCAGCTGCGCTTGGACATAGGGAGCATAGATTTCGTACAGGCTATTGCTCCACAGATACACCTGAATGGTCTGGGCATCCTCCTGCTCCTGTACCTGTTCCGGGCTTTTTGTGCCGCAGCCGGTCAGCAGGGACAGCCCCAGCGCCAGTACCGCAAGCACGGAAATAAGGCGGCGCAATGTTCTTTTGTTCATTAAAAGACTCCTCACAACTCTTGGGCAGCTGCCGTTTTTGCGGCAAAGCTGCTATGGCTCACCAATCGTACATCACCGCCCGCAAGAGTGTGCGCTTTAAAACCCGCCCACGGAAATGATGCCGCAATTTTTTGCGTGCTTCCTGTTTTGCACTTTTCCTTTCCCGCGAAAAGGCACAGCACAAGAGAGACATACAATTATTTTACCATTATCAGGAAGTTTTTTCAACAAATTTTCACATATTTATCCATAAAAACCACGCGCATCCGATTTCTTTGCGGCAGCTCCGGCATCGTGCTGCAATGACCGGGAGGGTTTTAGGTTTTGCCGGTGCAAAGCGCCTGCCAGCGCTCCGCCGGGATGACAGGCTCTGTGACAAAGGCTTCGGGATTTGGGGCAAGAACATGGCGGGTGACCCGGAAAAGCCCCTCAGCATCGCACAAAATGCAGGCTGCATCGCCGAATTTCGTGTTCCGGGCTGCGCCGCAGTCCAGATACGCCTGCTCCAGCTTGACGAAATCCTCCGAGATGTGCGGCTGCTGCGCGTTGTAGTGGCGGCGCATATAGACGGTGTGCTGCGCCCCGGCTTCGTCCGCCACGGTCAGCAGCAGGGGCTTGTCGGTCAGGCGGTTCGGGACGTTCAGCACCTCCTCCACGCTGTGGATAAAGGTGTTGCGGGCGTGGGTCACCCCCAGCAGCAGCACCTTGCCGTGAGCTGCCCGCAACCGGTCGTAGCAGCCGCCGGGGGTGCAGGGGGTGTTGGCGTCCAGCTCCCCTTCTATGTAAGCAGCCGCGTCCTTGCCGTAAGCCGCCATGCTGTGGGTGGGGTGCAGCGAGCGCACCACCCCGGGGCGCTGCCGGAACAGCTCCGGCAGAATGCCCACACAGCACGGGCTGCGGCGCACATCGAACATCCGGTTCTCCTCATTGATAAACCGCCATGTGTGGGTGGGCAGCAGCAGCAAGCCCTCCGCAAAAAACTCCATCAGCGCGTCCAGAACTGTGTCCGCACCGCCCTCCACCGTGCCGATGGACTTCATGGAAGAATGGATCAGGATGGTCTCGTTTCCTGTCAGCCCCATTGCTGCAAGGTCGTGCTTGAGGTCAGCCTTTGTATATGCCATGTCGTCTCTCCTTTTTGGGCGTTTTGCCTACCCTCAGTTTACCGCCTTTTGCGCAGCAAGGCAAGCCCGCAGCAGCACAGTACCCCCGCAATACACAAAAAAGCACATTTCCTGCTGTATTTTCCGGTAACGCTCCGGTGTATGCAGGGTATTTGGCCCCTTTCAGCCTTTTTAGCAAAACCTTGTATACAGCATTTTATCCCGCCGTGCTGCCGCCATAAAACCGCAGCGCTTTGCAATTATAGCATTTGACAGTTATTTTCTGTTTTCTTTGTACATTCCGTACAACATCCGCTTTATCACGGCATTCCATCAGCACTTTTCCCGCATTATGAAGTGGTATATCAATCTTCCCGTTTCATGAGCAGCTCCGTACGCAAGCGCAAAAGCTTGTATACAAGCTGTCAAATAAAGTTCCGTTCCAGCATTGACATTCGTTTGCCGGGACGGTACAATGATATTAAGCTTAATTTACCGGATAAATGGAGAACAACTATGGCTACATTACAGCACACGGATGAGCTTTATCATATTCTCGAGGACGAGATCTGTGCCCTGAAGATCCTGCCCGGGGAAGCGCTGAGCGAAAACCAGCTGTGCAAGCGGTTCGGTGTTTCGCGCACCCCCATCCGCAGCGTTTTGCAGCGGCTGGAGCAGAACCGCTTTGTGCAGATCATCCCCTGCAAGGGCACCATCGTTACCGCCATCGACATCGGCGTGGTGGATCAGCTCATCTTCCAGCGTGTTGCCGTGGAGGGCATGGTGTTCCGGGATTTTGTGCAGAGCTGCTCACCCATGGAGATTCTTGCTGTGGAGCACCTTTATAATATGCTGCTGGAGGCCGCTGCGGGGCGCAGTGACCCGGAAAATTTTGATTTCAACCACTTCCTCAGCTGTGACCTTGCCATGCACGCGTACTGGTTCCGCAAAACCAGCAAGGAATACCTTTGGGAGCAGATGACCCGCCCGCAGGCAGATTACTCCCGCTTTATCCGTCTGGACATCGTGGGCGCACGCAACGTGTCCAGCGTTGTCAGCGAGCACGCCGAGATGCTGCGTATTCTGCGGGAGAAAGATCTGGACGCCATTGAGCCGCTGATGCGCACCCACTTGTACGGCGGCGTGAGCCGCATGGGCAGCAAGATCTACTCGGACGAATACCGCGTCTACTTCAAGCTGCCGGAAAGCAATAAATAAAGGCAGCCACACAAAACGTTTTTTAATGCCCTCCGCTTGCGCTCTGGGCATATTTAAAGGAATATTATTTTATCGCAATTTTCAGAAATAGTGTCTATCAAAACAGCATATTTGCGATATGTAGTTTGCGGATGTTGCTTGTGCATTAAAAACGCAAACTGCTATAAAATCTTTATCGAACCACTCGCCTAGCGAGTGGTTTTAGAAATACAAAAAGCCGCTTCTCAGCGGTCCTTCTGGCAAAAGAATACGCCCTGCTGTTGCCTCTATCAAGAAGTTTAGGCATTTTCGGAGATTTTGAAAAAGATTTCGCTTTCGGGAGCCCTCAAACCGTCACCCCAGTGCTACGTCCAGCACCATCATCACGCTGAAGCCTACCGCAAAAAACACCGTGCCAACGTTGGAGTGCTGTCCCTGCGACATTTCCGGGATCAGTTCCTCCACCACCACATACAGCATGGCTCCGGCGGCAAAGCTGAGCAGATAGGGCAACGCAGGCACCACGATGCCTGCTGCCAGAATCGTCAACACTGCCCCGATGGGCTCTACGATGCCGGACAGCACGCCGCCCCAGAACGCCCGGCCTTTTTTCATTCCTTCCGCCCGCAGGGGCATGGAGATGATGGCACCCTCCGGGAAGTTCTGGATGGCAATGCCAAGGGAAAGTGCCAGCGCCCCGGCGGCAGTGATCTGAGCAGTCCCGGCAAGGTATCCGGCATAGACTACGCCCACTGCCATGCCCTCCGGGATGTTGTGCAGCGTCACCGCCAGAACCATCATGGTGGTGCGCTGGAGCTGGCTTTTTGGCCCTTCGGCCTGCAAGCTGTTCTGGTGCAGATGTGGGATGAGATGGTCCAGCAGCAGCAAAAACAGGATGCCCAGCCAGAAACCCACCGCCGCCGGGAAAAATGCCAGCCTGCCCAGATCTGCGGCCTGCTCCATGGCCGGGATCAGCAAGCTCCATACCGATGCCGCCACCATGACCCCGGCGGCAAAGCCGGTGAGGGCGCGCTGGATACCGTCACGCAAAGAGTTTTTTAAAAAGAATACACAGCCTGCTCCAAGGCTTGTGCCCAGAAACGGGATCAAGATCCCCCAGAATGCGTCTTGTATCATGTAGTACCTCCTTGCGGTTATTCATAGCTAACCATATGAAAAGTATACTGCGCTCCGGCAAAAAGGTCAAGGGCTTGCAGCATAAAGAGCGTAAACGGCACCTTTTGCCCACAAATTAACCTCTGTAAACATCCCCGTTTTTTCTTGACAACGCTTTGCAGGCGTGCTATTTTAGGTCTCGTCAATTAGCTTATCCTAACCATCTGAGGGGCTTTGCCCCGCGGGTTTTTCTTTGCGCGCAATGTTAGGTGATGCTAACTACATGATCCCTATCCCCTGCCAGTGTGATGAAAGGAGCATTTTTTCATGAGAACAAAGAAATTTCTTTCCCTGCTGCTGTCGGCGGCTATGGCGTTCAGCCTGCTGACCGCTACCGCCTTTGCAGCAGCCCCCGCCGAGGAGGAAAACGGCTTTTTCGATTTTCTGCTGGGCAAAAAGTACACCTACCTTTACGCTGCCCTGACTTGGGACGAGTACTGGGCAAACGAGAAGGTCTATGCTGCCGGCAGCACTGCCGCTTCTGCGCAGCTGGACAGCCACGAGGAGCACGACCTTGGCGCATTTGACGCCGTTTCCCGCGCTACCGCCAACCATGGTCTGCACCGCGGCAGCTTCCAGAGCACTGCTGTCATCTACGCCAAGGACGGCAGCACCTACACCGTTTCCCACTGGTCGGACGATGGCAAGACCATCTATCTGGCCGATGGCACTACCGTAGGCTGGAACCGCGGCACCATCACTAAGGCCGATGGCTCTACCGTGCAGATGGACCATTACGAGGTGCTGGGCACCAAGTATGTGCCGGTGCGCGTGGCTACCAGCGACCTTGCAGATTTCTGCTCCAAGTACACCGTTGTGGAAAACGGCGGCCAGCTGGTGGGCGGCTACTCTGAAAAGAACCTGACCGCCTACACCCTGACGGCTGCGGTGGACAAGAACACCAACGGCCTGAAGTATGCAACCAAGAGCGGCGATGGCTACACCTTCTCCGCCGCACACACCGGCACCGGTTCCGGCGTGGCAGAAGCCGCCCAGAAAGCTGCTGATGGTCTTACCGTGAACCTGCGCAGCGGCAGCGATGTGGGCAGCTTTGGCGAGTTCATCCGTGTGGACCTGAACGGCAACTACGGCGAGCTTGGCTCCCGGATGCAGTCCGTGGTGTGGACCTACTACGGCAATGACAGCACCTACACCCACGCCAAGGCCTCCTACGGCACCAAGTTTGCAGCCGACAACTGGATGCACAAGTCCATGGGCATCCAGCTGGGTCTGAGCGATTCCGCCCGCTGCCAGCTGCCGGAGGGCACTGATGGCACCGGCTACTGGGCCATCACCATCCGCGCACTGGGCTATGCCGACACGGTGGTGAAGTTCCAGACCACTGCCGAGAACCTTGCCAAGCACGAGCTGGCAAGCGATGCAGACCGCGCCGCCCTGCAGGCTGTGGTCGCCACGGCACAGAGCAAGGCAAAGGCCGCTTACACCGCAGCCAGCTACGCTGATCTGGAGACTGAGCTCGCCGAAAGCGTGGAGCTGCTGAGCCGGGATACCCTGTATAAGGCTGCTGCACTGGAACAGGTGACCCACCTGACCGATGCTGTGCAGAACCTGAAGGCTGCCTGATCCGGCAAAAAAACAGAACACCTAAAAGGCAAGGTCGCTTTAAGCAGGCGACCTTGCTTTTCCGTGTCAGGAGAAGATGGAATGAACAAAAAACAATGCAATGCGCTGCTGCCGCTGGTGCAGCTGCTCCCGGCGGTGGCGGCAGCGGCAGCCGTGCTGTTTGCCCTGCCCCGCACCGTGCCGGTGCTGGCCGCCGTGCCGGAAAGACTGACGGCTGTGGTGGAGCAGCCGGTGGAAGCCGCTTCCTCCGAAGCGGAGGAAGAAGTACTGCCCAAACTGCCCTATGCCGATGGAGTTTACGTCGGCTCTTCCCGGGGCTACGGCGGTGCCGTCCGGGTGCAGGTCACCATGGAAAACGGCAGCATCACGGAGGTGGAGATATTAGACGCTTCCCACGAGACAAAGCAGTTTCTGCGGCGCGCCAAGCGGCTTTTGACCACTGTAGTGGAGGCCCAGAGCTGGGAAGTGGATGCCGTTTCCGAGGCCACCTACACCAGCCGGGGCATTCTGGGCGCGGTGCAGAACGCCCTGACCGGCGAGGTGGTCAACAATCCCCTGCCGCCGCAGTCGGAGCCCGCCGCACCGCTGGTGGTGGAGGAATTTACTGCGCCCTCCACCTACTTGGACGGCATCTACACCGCCGAAGCCATGGGCTTTGAGGGGCAGATCACGGTGCAGGTCACGGTGGCAGAGGATAAGATCACGGACATCACTCTTCTCAGCGCTGAGGACGAGGAGGAATATCTTGCCCGGGCAAGGCGGGTCATCCCCGCCATTCTGGAAGGACAAAACCCCAATGTGGATGCCGTTTCCGGTGCCACCTACTCCTCCACCGGCATCCTGAACGCCGTCAAGCTGGCGCTGGCAAAAGCAGCGGTTGCCCCGGCAGAGGAAACAGCCCCGGAGCAGGCAGCCTCGGAAGAGACGGTAGAAGAAGCCGCACCGTCCGAAGCAGCAGAACCCGAGGAAACGCCGGTCATCGCGCCCACCGTGGAGGTGGTGCAGCCGGAGGAAAAGAGCGCCGTTCCCGCGTGGTTCAAGGAAGTATGGCAGCAGCTTTTCCCGGCAGATGCACCGGCATCCTCTGAACCGGCTTCCTCTGAGGAAGTGCTGCCGACATCCGAGACGGCACTGCCGCCGGAAGAGACCGAAACCGAACCTGAAACGGAAGGAGCAGCGGAATGAAATACAAGAATTTTCTCCTCCGGGCGGTGAATCTGCTGCTGATCCTTGGCATCCTGTGGCAATACCAGCAGGTGGCGCTGGTCCGGGCTGCGGCGGTAAGCCAGCGCAAGCAGGAAATTGCCGAGGTGGAAGCCTACAACGCTTCCGTTTTGCAGGCGCAGAGCGCAGCGCAGGCAGAGCAGAGCCAGAGCGGCTACCGGGACGGCACCTACGAGGGCAGCGCCTTTGGTTTTGGCGATGTCATCCGGGTGTCGGTGACCATTCAAAACGGAAAAATCACCGATATTTCGGTGCTGGATGCCTCCGGTGAGGATAAGCCCTACTATAAGCAGGCGCTGCCTTTGCTGGACGAGATGCTGGCGGTGCAGTCTGCCGAGGTGGATACTGTTTCCGGCGCTACCCTCACGGCAGAAGGGCTCATCGGTGCAGTAGAGGACGCACTGGGAAAGGCGGCAGGATGATGGAAAAAACACAGGCAAAGCCTTTAACGGCGGCGCAGCAGCGCCAGCGGGATAAAAAGCGCCGTACATGGCTGCGCGCCGGGGTGCAGCTGTTCTTCTTTGTGTCCA
>ERZ1673699.1668-NODE-1668-length-16945-cov-5.218117_pt1 | contig 16945 bp, 15 predicted proteins | sample MGYA00580229_ERZ1673699 | MGnify/ENA primary metagenome ERZ1673699 (study PRJEB41218, sample SAMN15661785) | gut metagenome | host: Homo sapiens | place: Canada: London | collected 2015-08-20/2019-03-30 | study: EMG produced TPA metagenomics assembly of... | reverse complement strand
CATCCTGGTTGTGGTTCCACTCCAGGAGCTTGTACGGGCCGTTGGAAATCGGGTTCTCACCGTAGGCCTCCATGTCGTCGAAGGCCGAAGGGTGCAGCGGTGCGTACGCGATGTAGCCGAGGCGCTGCGGGAAGTCTGCTTCCGGCTGCTCGAGTTCAATGGTGAAGGTCTTATCGTCGACAACCGCAAGCCCCTCGAGCGGCTTGCCGTCCTCGTAGCCCTTGATCGGCTCGAAGAACGACGAGTTCATCTGGGAGTTTTCGACGGCGTAGTTCCACGCGTCGACAAAGTCCTTCGCCGTCACCGGGGTGCCGTCAGCCCACTTGGTGTCCTTCAGCGTCACGCGGAAGGTCTTTTCGCCTTCAGGCTCGATGGACTCAGCGAGCTCGTTGTGGCTCTCGCCGTCTTTGTCGTAGTAGGTCAGACCAGCGTAGAGCACGTCGGTGATACGTCCGCCGCCAGTTTCGTTCGTATCTGCTGGCAGCAACGGGCGTTGCGGCTCAGAGCCGTTGACCAGGATGTAACTGTCGCTACCGCCTGAAGCATTGTCGGCCGAATCGCCACCACAGGCGGCGAGGCCGAGCGTGAGCGCGCTAGCGCCAATGATTGCGGCTGCTTTCTTGATGTGCACCTTGACTCCTTCTCCTTGAGGCTCCGCCAAGCATGTGTCCTGAGACACTCAGCGGTCTAAAAGGAGTCCATCACAACAACCACAACTTTCCACAATCAGAAACTGAAGATGGCCCACCGGACACAGCGCGAAACAACAGACCGCACCGTCACAAACCAGGAAGGATGTGAACAATGCGGTCTATCTCTAGGTCGCGAATTTAATTCGCGGATTGAGGCCCTACTCCTTGGTGATCTGGTAGTACAACGGCACTTGGTTCCAACCAAAGACAACATTGTCTACGTCTTCGGAGTAGCCACCCGTCAGGTTCGAGTACCACAGCGGGATAGCTGGCAGGTCCTGAAGCAGGATCTCCTGCGCGGCGTTGAGGTCTTCGACGGCGGCCTCCGCATCGGCTGCGCCGTTGGCCTTCTTCAAGAGCTGGTCGAACTCCGGATTGGAGTAGTCACCGTCGTTCGAGCCGGCCCCGGTGCCGTACAGCGGGCCGAGGAAGTTGCTTAGCAACGGGTAGTCGGCCTGCCAGCCAGTTCGGAAGGCGCCTTCGATCGTTCGCTTCGTCACGTCGTCGCGAAGCGACTTGAAGTCCGGGTAGGCGTTACCCGTAGCTTCGATACCGAGGGTGTTGCGGATCGAGTTGGTGACCGCGTCCACCCATGCCTGGTGGCCGCCGTCGGCGTTGTAGGAGATGGTGAACGCGCCAGTAAACGGTGCGATTGCGTCGGCCTCAGCCCACAGGCGCTTCGCCTCCTCCGCGTCGTACTCCAGCACCTCGGCACCGTTGAGTTGGTCAGAGTGGCCCGGCAGCACCGGCGAGGTGAAGTCAGTCGCAGGGGTGCGGGTGCCCTCGAAGATCGTCGCGGTGATCTCGTCACGGTTGATCGCGCGGGAGATTGCTTGGCGACGCAGGGCGCCCTCCTCCCCACTGAAGTGGTCGGCCTCTTCCCCAATCGTGATGGACTGGAAGATCGCGGCCGGCTGATTCACAGCGCGGTCCCCCAGCTCGTTCTCAAACGTGGAGAACGCGGAGTCCGGGATCGCGTCCAGCACGTCGAGGTTGCCAGAGAGCAGGTCTGCGTACGCAGCGTCCTGCTGCGCGTAGAAAACGTAATCCAGACCGTCGTTCTGCGACTTTCGCGGCCCGTCGTACTCACCGTTGGGCACTACGAGTGCGTTCTGGTTGTGGTTCCACTCCTCCAGCTTGTAAGGACCGTTAGAAATTGGATTCTCGCCGTAGCCGTCGAGATCGTCGAAGGCGGACGGGTGCAGCGGGTAGTAAGCGCTGTAGCCGAGGCGGCTGGGGAAGTCGGATTCAGGCTGGGCCAGCTCGATAGTGAAGGTCTTGTCGTCGATGACCTCGAGACCTTCGAGTTTCTTCCCCTCCTCAAACCCCTTGATCGGCTCAAGGTGGTAGGCGCCGAGCAGAGAGTTCTCCACCGTGTAGTTCCACGCGTCGACGAAGTCGTTCGCCGTGACCGCGGTGCCGTCCGCCCACTTCGCATCGCGCAGCGTCACGCGGTAGCCAGCATCGCCTTCCGGCTCGATGGACTCTGCGAGGTCGTTGTGCACCTCACCGTCAGCGTCGTAGTAGACCAATCCGGCGTAGATCTGATCGACAATTCGGCCGCCACCGGTCTCGTTGGTGTTGCCCGGAACGAGGGGGTTCTGCGGCTCAGATCCGTTAACTAGGACGTAGTTATCTCCACCGGATGGTTCGCCGCCCGCGTTGTCCGTCGAGCTGGAAGAATCACCGCACGCGACTAGCCCTAGCGCCAAGGCACCGGCACCAAGCACCGCAACCGTCTTCTTTAACTGCATGTGGCCTCCTTCGACCAAACTCAACACCCGGCTATGTGCCAGATCTCCAAATATTGGTAATGAGTATTGGACCACAATTGCGGAAGGAAAGTGTTGGTTTTCATGAATATCTTTCGAGCTATAGACAGCGTCGCGCGAAGTAGCCGCATTGCCTTAGACTGATCGCCCGTGGCGCTCGCGCCAGACCCTGCACGGCATCCACGAAAGGACCCACATGGCCGGTGGCCTACTCGCCCTGCTCGACGACGTCGCCTTGATCGCCCGCCAAGCCGCCGCGAGCATCGACGATGTCGCGGGCATGACCGCAAAGACTTCCTCGAAGGCCGCTGGCGTGGTCATCGACGACGCCGCGGTGACCCCGCAGTACATCGACGGCGTGACGCCGGCGCGCGAGCTGCCGATGATCTGGCGCATCACCAAGGGCTCGCTGCGTAACAAGCTGGTCTTCATCCTGCCGGTCGCGCTGCTGCTCAACGCGTTCGCGCCGTGGGCGCTGACCCCGATTCTCATGCTCGGCGGCACCTACCTCGCGTTCGAGGGTGCGGAAAAGATCGCGCACAAACTGTCCTCCAACAACGACGAGGAAGCCGAAAAGGCCGCCAACAAATCCGACCAGGACGAGGACGCGCTGGTCAAAAGCGCGATCCGCACCGACCTGATTTTGTCCACGGAAATCATGTTCATCTCCCTGGATGAGGTCAAGGATCAGTCGGTGTGGATGGAAGCCGCCGTGCTGATCGCGGTGGCGATCTTCATCACCATCGCCGTCTACGGCGCCGTGGCACTGCTGGTCAAGATCGACGACATCGGCCACGGCATGATCAAGCGCGGCAACGCCCCGAAGACCGGCCGCGCGCTGGTCAAGGGCATGCCGTACGTGCTCAACGCCATCGGCATCATCGGCACCGTGGCAATGCTGTGGGTGGGCGGCCACCTGCTCATCCGCGGCTTCGACGAGGTCTTCGGCTGGCACTGGCCGCACGACGTCATCGCCATGGGCCAGGAGGCCGTCGGCGGCGGCGCGCTGGGCTGGCTGGTGGAGACCGGCGTTTCCCTGGTGGCGGGCCTTATCGTCGGTTTCATCGTGCTGGGCGTGGTGCAGCTGGTGAAGAAGCTGCGCTAGCGCCTGCCTACAATTCCCTCCATGGCAGCCAAGCAGTACTCTCTCGCCCCGTCCACGTGGGGTGCCGGCGTGGAAGTCCCGGTGGACCACGTCTCGCAGGCCGCCCTGTTCTCTGACTTCGCGGGCCGCAAGGGCACCACGTACGTCGACGTGGTGTTGGAGGCGAACCCGCTGAACCGCTCGTGGCGTGTGCGTCGTCGCAGCGGCGGCGAGCTGCCCGGCCCCGTGCTGGGCGAGGTCGCGCCTGAGTGGCGCGCCCACTTCGACGAGGTGGAGCGCGTCCACTCGTCGTTTCTGCAGCCCGCAACGGTGGCCGCGGTCAGCCTGAATGAAGACTCGGGACGTTTCGAGGTGCACGTGGTGCTGCCGGAGCCGCAGCTTGCGGTGCCGCGCAACAACGCGCCCGAGGAAGCCGCGGTGCTGCTGCCGGGAGACATGCTGGTCATCGACACCTCCGTCGGCGAGTTCTCCGCCGCCGAGCTCGAAGCCCGCTCCCCCGGCCAGTGGTTCGTGGGGCTTTTGCCTGTCGACGGCACGCCGCTGGCCACCCTCGACGGCCGGGTCCTCGGTGCCGTCGCCGGCCCCGACGGCGAGGCCGTGCTCGAGTGGCTGGCGGGCTTCCCCAATGGCGGGTTGTGGGCGCGCGCGGTGGTCTTGGGCGGCATGGCCGCCCTCGACGCCGCCGCCCCGGACGAGGGCACCGAGCAGATCCCCGCCTTGAGTGCCGCGCCGCAGCGCCGCCCGGAGCCGTGGCAGCTCATCGAATTTCCCGGCGGCGGCTGGGCCGTCACCGTGGAGCGCGACTTCGCCACCGACCCGGCAGACGAGGTCAAGCCGAAGCACACCGCCCGCTACGTCTCCTTCGGCGGCGGCGCCCGCCCCGAGGAACTCGCAGCACCGACGGAGATGTTCGGCCGCGTGGACGAGCCCGCCGAAACCGAGGCACAGAAGCGGCCGGAGCCGACCGCCGTGGCAGCGCAGAACACCCGGGACGGCTACCTCACCGAGGTAGAGAAGGTCCAGCTCAGACGGAAAAATCGGAAGCGGCGGCGGGGCGGACGCCACCGTCGATAAGCAAAAGCTCCTAGGCTGGGCTGTGGACTACTTCCAACAACCGAGGAGGCATGATGGCTGACAAGGGCCCGAACCCGTTTGTGGTGGACATCGAGAAGGCGACGCTGGACAACGAGGCGTTCCGCGACACGCTGTGGACCGGTAAGAACCTGCAGCTGACCGTGATGACCATCCCGGTCGGCGGCGAAATCGGCGCCGAGATCCACGACGACCACGACCAGTTCCTCCGCCTCGAGGAAGGCGAGCTGCGCGCGCAGATCGGCCCGTCCGAGGACGACCTGGAAATCGACGAAGTGATCAAGGCCGATTGGGCCGCATTCGTACCGGCCGGCAAGTGGCACAACTTTGTCAACGAATCCGACGCCCCGGCGAAGCTGTACTCCATCTACGCCCCGCCGGAGCACGCCCCTGGCACCCGCCACGAGACCAAGGCGGACGCCGATAACGACCCGGAGGAAACCGCCGCGGTCTAAATGCAGCACTAGCGAAAGCCCGGAAACGAAGGTGTCGTTTCCGGGCTTTTTTAAACGCCATCTCCTGTGCGTTTCTGGTGCTAGAGTGCTCTCTGGTTCTGAAATGTCTCACCAACATCTGTAGAAAAGGCGAGCCTCATGCGCACCCAGACATCCCCGAAAATCCTTCTCAGCGCCGGTGTGGCTAGCGCCCTCGCACTGACGGCTGTGACCGTGCCGATCGCGCCACAGGCACAGGCGGAGTCGAGCATGTCCAGCCTGTCTTCCTCCTCCGGAACCCCCGCGAAAAAGAAGCGAGAGAAGAAGCCCTGGGTGCCCGTGGAGCCGCCGAAGAAGACCGCATCGCAGCCTCTGCGCCTGCCCAACGGCACCACCATCCAGATCATGGACGACGTGCTGGGCAAATACTCCGCCCACACTGGGTTCCGCTCAGGCGACCTGGGCGCGATGGCGCCGATGGGCAACGGCGAGTTCGCCATGATTTTCGGCGACTCCTTCCGTGGCAACTTCGGCCAAGGATGGATGAGCCCGGTTGGTGTGGTGGCCACCATGGACGAAGACGGATTTATCAAGATCCTCCGCCCCATCGACAACACCTCCGAGGTCAGCGACATGATCTCGTACCACCGCGTCAACGACAGCACCCTGATCCCCTCCGATGTGATCAACATCGACGGCACACTGTACCTGCACGGCACCTTCCACGCACCCTTCGGCGACGTGGTCACCTCCAACGTGTGGAAGTCCGACAACGGCGGCACAACCTGGAAGCAGATCAGCTCCACCCCCGGCAACCACATGCGCGGCATGACGCAGCTGATCAGCTGGGACAAGGGCCCGGACGGCTACATCTACGCCACCACTACCAAGTTCGGCCGCGATTCGTCCGTATTCCTGTTCCGTTTCAAACCGGAAGACATTGGCAAACCGGGCAACTGGGACGGCTACAGCCCCCTGACCGGCGAGTGGACCAAACACGCGGAGCCGATTCTGAAACGGGATGTGCGGGCCGGCGAGATGTGCCTGCGCTACATCGACGGCCACTGGGTCCTGGTCATGTTCAATGAGGAATCGGAGGACGTGGAGGTGCGTATCTCCGAGACCCTGGGGCGTAACTGGGACGATGTCCGGGTGGCCAAGATCGCCCAAAACGGCTCCTGGGACAACAACCAGACTCCGTTGAACTGGTCGCAGCCATACGGCGGATACATCGTGCCGGGCTCGCACTTGGACGACATGGACATCGTGGTCTCGCAGTGGAACACCCACGACAACAGCCGCTACACCGCCACCCAATTCAACGTGAAGGGGCTGGACAAGGTCTACGGCATTGACGCGGACGAGGTGCGCGAGGAGCCGGAGGTCACGGTGGTCAAGCAGGGCTCGGGGGCCACCGCGGACATGGAGGCCGAGGACAACCTGGTCAAGGACAAGCCGGAGCTGTTCATGTCCTCCGAGGACAGCGACTCGCTGCGTACCCTGCGCACCGTCGGCATCATCCTTGGCGTGCTGGCGACCGTCGGCGCCATCGGTGCCGTGACGCTGCCGATGTATCGGGACATGCTGCCGGAGGCGATCCAGCAGATGCTGCCTATCTAGGGCTTCCGTTCACGCCCAGCAAAGCCCAGTATCATCTCCCCGGTGCAGGAAACCTCAACTCGTTCTCCGTGGCCGGCCTTATGGTCGATGATGCTGGGATTTTTTATGATCCTGGTGGATTCCACCATCGTTTCGGTGGCTATCCCCGCGATCTCGGAGGGCCTCGGCGCCTCGTACAACGAGGTCATCTGGGTCAACTCCGCGTACCTTTTGGCGTACGCGGTGCCGCTGTTGATCACCGGCCGCCTCGGCGACCGCTTCGGCCCCCGCACCATCTACCTGATCGGCCTGGCGCTGTTCACCGCGTCGTCGCTGGCGTGCGGGTTGGCATCCTCGTCAGCCGCGCTGATCGCGGCCCGCGCGTTCCAGGGCTTGGGCGGGGCGATGGTCACGCCGCAAACCATGTCGGTGATGATCCGCACCTTTTCTCCTAAGGAGCGCGGCGGAGCGATGGGTGTGTGGGGCGCCACGGCGGGCCTTGCCACCGTCACGGGTCCCCTGTTGGGCGGCGTGCTTGTCGACGCCTCCGGTTGGCCCTGGATCTTCTTCGTAAACGTCCCCGTCGGTGTTCTCGGCCTGGTGTTGGCGTGGATCTACGTGCCGCGCCTGGAAAAGACGAACCGGCACTTCGACTGGGTGGGCGTGACTTTGAGCACCGTGAGCATGTTCTGCCTGGTCTTTGGCATCCAGGAGGCGGAGAACTTCAACTGGGACTGGCGCGTGTGGGCGCTGGTTTCCGCGGGCGCGGCGACGATGGTGCTGTTTTTCCGTTGGCAGTCCCGACAGGGCGGCAGCGCGCTGGTGCCGTTAGCGCTGTTCAACGACCGCAACTTCTCTTTGGCCGGCGCCACCATCTCCACGGTGGGGTTCGCCATTTCCACCTACATCATTCCGTGGATGATCTACGTGCAGACGGTGCAGGGCTTCACCCCCACCCAGGCGGCGCTGCTGGTGCTGCCGTCGGGCGTGGTTTCCGGTCTGCTGTCGCCGTGGATTGGCAAGCTGACCAACACGCACGACCCGAAGCCGTTCGCCATCACCGGCCTGACCCTGGCGGCGGTGTCCATGGGTATCTCCGCGCTGATCACCACCCCGGCGGTGGACCCGCGCTGGATGTACGCGGTTGCCGTGGTCTACGGCGTGGCCAACTCGCTGATGTGGGGCCCGCTTTCCATGATCGCCACCCGCAACCTGGACCCGCGCCTGGCCGGCGCCGGATCCAGCGTGTACAACACCACCCGCCAGATCGGCGCAGTGATCGGTTCGGCGGCGATCGCGGCCATGATGTCGTCGCAGCTCGCCGCAAAGCTTGGCGACGGGGCCAGCGCCGGCAATATCGCCGCCTCAGGCCAGGCCACCGGCCCCCTGCCGGAGCCGCTGCACGAGCCGTTCGCGCTGGCGATGGGCAACTCGATCTGGCTGCCCTGCGCCGTCATCGCGGCAGGTGCTGTCGCCGCGTGTTTCTTCGCACGGACGAAGTCTTGGAACGACTAGCTATCCCGCTTCCATGATGCGGATGCGCTCCCACTCGCCGTGGTCGTCGCGCTGGTAGGCGACCCGGTCGGAATGCATACGGTCTTCCCACAGTTGGAAGAACTCGAAGTGCTGCGGCTCCACGCACCACAGGTTGAACCGTTCCCCGTCCACAACCCTGTGCGCTGCACCTTTCACGCGCACGGCGCGGCGCAGCGGCTGCCACCAGAAGTTCAGTGCGGCCGCCCATGAGCCCTCCAGGTGGCGTACCTTCGCGGTCTGCTTGGCGGTGCCGAAGTGGAAACCATCCGAATCCAGGTGGAGCAGGTCCACGATTCGGGCGTCTGGAAGTCCCCGCTCGTCCACTGTCGCCACGGTCACTGCTGTGGTGTCGCGCACGCCTGCGTCAACGGCGTCTTTGAACCAGTCTGCGAACAGTTCGTTCGGATCTTGCGGGAGGGAGGAAAAATCCACCTCACCGGGCAAGGCTTGAGTCTTTTCAAGCCCGGCGACATAGTCCTGCGACAGATAAATCATGAGGTGATACTAACAACTTCAGCCACCCCCGGGCGCTCGAATCGGGTGCGATACCGACCACAAAACAGGTATGCATACTCCTATGGTCAACCGGAGGCGGAAACCGCGCGCACAGAAGAAGCGCATCGAGGGCACCTACCCCATCGACACCGGCACGGCCACCATCGTTGCGGACTCGGAACGGGACGGCGCGTACGTATTGGAGGTCAACCAGGTACCGTCATCGTACGTCGTGCCCGGCGCGCCAGAGGTGCTGAGCTACGACTACATGGAGTGGATCGCGGACTTCATCGAGGCCGCGGACCTGCCGGAGCCGTTTGCCGCGGTGCATCTCGGCGCGGCCGGCTGCGCGCTGCCGAGCTACGTGCAGCACCGGTGGGACAGCCGCAACATCGCCGTCGAGCTTGACCGGGGGCTGGCGCGCCTGGTGCGCGAGGCGTTCGACCCGCCCGTGGAGATCGCGGTGGCGGAAGCCCGCGCGTTCACCCACGCGCTCGCGCCGGGGTCGGTGGACGTGATCGTGCGCGACGTCTTCGCCGGCCCCGACACTCCCCGCCCGCTGACCACGGTGGAGTTCTATCGGGCCGCGCACCGCGCGCTGTCGCCGGGCGGATTGTTCGTGGCCAACGTCGGCGATGTGGCGGGCCTGCCGCACACCCGCGCCACCCTTGCCGGGCTGCAGCTGGTCTTCGCCCACACTGCGGTCACTTATGCGGGCCGCGGCTACGGCAACGTCGTCGTCGCCGCATCCGACAAACCCCTGCCCGGCACACAATTGCCTATCGACGGCGCTCCGCCCGTCCACGACTGACCCTAGAACTCGAATTCAGTGCCCAGACTCGGCTGGTAGAACACCGCCTGCTGCGCGGTGAGCTCCTTGAAGTGCGGGGAGGTGACCTCCTGCAGCGCGGCGATGTAGTCCGGAACGATGCGTTTGGGCAGGCGCAGCCCCATGGTCAGGTGCGGGATCCAGCGTTCGCCGCGGCCCTCCGGGTTCGCGGTGCTGACGGCACGTGCCGCGCGCTCGAGATCCTCCGGCGCTTCGAGCAGCCAGGCCACGGTCTGTTTGGACTTGGTGCCGAAGATGGCGAGGCCGGAACGTCGTAAAGCTGCAGGCAACACGGGCGGCAAAAGGTCGCTCGCCGCGGCGATGGCGCGGCGGTGCATGGCGGGCGCGAAGGTGACGGAGATGTGCGGGCGCTGGTGCTGCTGGGGAAAGCCGCGGTTGGCGAGCTCGGCGTAGATCGCGCGCACGGCCTGCTCTTCGTCCTCGGGCAGGCGCAGCAGAATGTTCTCGGGCGACACCTTCTCCTCCTCACACTTCCCAGCGGACCTGTCCGGGGTCCTTGTCCTCGCGCCAACCCCTCCATGATGCCTGGCGCACTTTCCTGTCCGCGGTCGCGCCCGCGAGCTGCACCTCGGCGACGAACTTCGGGGTCACCCACCAGGCGTCTTTCGCGTCGGAGGCGGGGATGTCGATGGGCGGGGTTGTGCGCTCGACGCGGCGCAGCTTGCGGCCGATCTCGTCGAGCTGGGCGTTGGAAAAACCGGTGCCCACGCGTCCCGCGTAGCGCAGCTCGCCGTCCTCGTCCGGCACCGCGACCAGCAGCGAGGCGATGCCGCGCTTGCCGGTGCGCACGCCCACGACCACCACCTCCTGGTGCAGGGCGCGCTTAACCTTCAGCCACGCCCGCGACCGCTCCCCCGGCGCGTAGGCGGCATCGGTTCGTTTGGCCACCACGCCCTCCAGCCCGAGTTCCTCGGCTGCGCGCCACGCGGTGTCGAAGGAGCCGGTGGTTGCGGGCGGGATGACCACGTGCTCGGTTTCGTCGAGACGCTCGAGCAGCTCGCGGCGAGCGCGCCAGGGCGTACCGGTCAGGTCCCGACTACCCAGGCGCAGCAGGTCGAAAACCATGTAGCGAAGGTGCGCTTCTGCGCCGTGTTGGTCGGCGCGGTGCAGGGCGGAGAAGTCCGGCTTTCCGTTGGCGTCGAGGGCGACGAGTTCACCGTCGACGCGGCCGCCGTCGGCAAGCAAATGCGCAAGCTCGTCCGTGTGTGGGAACAGGTGCGTGTAGTCCTTGCCGCTGCGGCTGCGCAGGCGGACCGTGCCGCCGACATCGGCGAGGATGCGGTAGCCGTCCCACTTCATCTCGTAGGCGAACTCGGCGCCGTCTTTTTGTTCGAGGGTGATGTCGCCGCGGGTGGCCGGGGTGGGCAGCATCGGGGCGAACGGCGTTGTGGCGGGTGCGGCGCTGGGTTGGCTGCGGGTGAGCTTGAGCAGCCAATTTTTCTCGTCGGTGCGGATCAGCGCGAAGCGGCGCGGGATGCCGCCCAAACCGCCGCCGTCGCGGCCGTGGAGGATGGCGATGACTTCGTTGTCGCGCCACTTTTCAATCTCGCAGGTGCCGATGTCCCAAATCTTTACCGTGCCCGCGCCGTATTGGCCTTTCGGGATGGTGCCCTCGAACTCGGCGTACTCGATCGGGTGGTCCTCGGTCTGCACGGCAAGGCGGTTGACGTCGGTGTCCAGCGGCGGGCCCTTCGGCACGGCCCAGGAGACGAGCACCCCGTCGTGCTCCAGGCGGAAATCCCAGTGCAGGTGGGAGGCGTCGTGCTCGCCGATGACGAAGATCGGCTCGCCGGTGCGCGGGGCCGGGGCTGTGTCGGGCACCGGTTCGCCGGTCTTGCCCTTGTCGCGCATGGAGCGGTAGGTGGCCAGCCGGTCCTCCCCCGGCGCGCCGAGGACCGCAATGGGGTCGAGCCCGTCCTCCACCCGTGCGATGACCTCGTCGAGCTCCAGCTGCCGCAACGCCGGGTCCTCGATCTCCTCCCAGGTGCGCGGCGCCGCCACCGTGGGGCGCTCGCGCCCGCGCAGCGAGTACGGGCTGACGGTGGTTTTCTTCCCGTTGTTCTGACTCCAGTCGATGAACACGCGCCCTGTGCGCTCCGCCTTCGCCATGGCGGCGGTGATGCGGTCCGGGTGGGCGCGCTGTAGGTGCTGCGCGAGGGTTTTCGCCACTTTGGCCACGGCATCGGCGTCGCTGGTGCCGTCCAGGCCCGCGTAGAGGTGGATGCCCTTCGACCCGGAGGTCACCGGCACGCAGGTCAGCCCCATGTCTTCGAGGATCTCGCGGCACATCAGCGCCACCTCGGCGGTGTCGCGCAGTTCGACACCGGGGCCCGGGTCCAGGTCCAGCACCAAACGGTCGGGGTTTTGTTGTTTCCCGTCCGCGCCGAAGCGCCACTGCGGGGTGTGCAGCTCTAATGCCGCGACTTGGGAAAGCCACGCGAGGGTGGCGGAGCCGTCGATAAGCGGATACGCGTTGACGCTCGTGGTGTGCTGGATGGTGCCGGTGGGCACCCACGCGGGCGCGGAATCCTCGAGGTCTTTGCGGAAGAAGCTTTGCTTATCGACGCCTTCGGGCCACCTCTTCCTGGTCACCGGACGCCACCTGACCTGCGGGACGAGCACGTCGGCAACAGTCTGGTAGTAGCGCATGACGTCGGCTTTCGTCGTGCCGGTGGCCGGGTAGAGCACCTTGTCCAGGTTGCTCACGGTGAGTTCGCGGCCGCCGACGCGGACCTTCTGGTCGTTCGCCATGGCCCCACTGTAGAGGCGTGCGTAGAGTGAGGCGCATGCGCGCAGTTTGGACCGGTTCCGTCACATTCGGCCTCGTCAACGTCCCCGTAAAAGCGTACGGGGCGACCGAGGACCACGACTTGTCATTCCACCAAGTCCACGACAAAGACGGCGGGCGGATCCGCTACGAGCGACGCTGCGAGGTCTGCGGCGAGAAGGTGGAGTACAAGCACATCGACAAAGCCTTTGAGGAAGACGGCGACACCGTCGTGATCACCGACGAGGACTTCGACTCCCTGCCCGAAGCCGACAACGACGAGATCGAAGTCGTGCAGTTTGTGCCCGCAGACCAGATCGACCCGTTGATGCTGGAGAAGTCCTACTACCTGGCGCCAGAGGGCAAGACCCCGAAGTCGTACCTGCTGCTGCGGCAGACCCTGCTGGATTCGGATCTGATCGCCGTGGTGCGCTTCGCGCTGCGGCAAAAGACGAGGTTGGGCGTACTGCGAGTAGTGAACAAGGTGATCGTGCTGCAAGGGCTGATGTGGGCCGACGAGGTACGCGAGCTCGACTTCGACGACGAATTCAAAGGCACGAAATCCCGGGCGAAAATCGGCGAAAAGGAGCTGAAGCTGTCCAAGCGGCTCGTGGAGAGCTACGCCTCCGACTTCACGCCCGAAGAGTTCGAAGACGACTACCAGACCGAGCTGCGCAAACTCATCGACGCCAAGTTCGAGGAGGGCGAGACCCTGGACACCGAGGCCACGTTCGGCGCGGAGGGCTCGGGGGACTCGGATGGCTCGGGTGAAGACGACGACAACGTGGTGGATCTCATGGCCGCGCTGAAAGCGTCGCTGGACAAGCGGTCCTCCGGTGGCGGGAAGTCTGGTTCTGGGAAGAAATCTGCAAAGAAGGGCAAGAGCGCTTAAGTCCGCGCCCCGCCTTCCCGGCGACACTTGACAATAAGCTTAGGCTTACCTTATTGTCACTACGGTTCTTGCAACTTAGCTTAGGCTAACATCACCTAACGAAGGGAAACGTGGTGAAACGTTCACACCGGATCGGCACCCTCGCCGTCTCACTCGCAACCGTCTGCGGACTGGTCGCCTGCTCGGGCGCCGAAACAACCCCCACTGCCGGCAACGAAACCGGCACTGAGGTCAGCACCGCAGTCAGCACAGGGGCGAGCGGCACCGCTGCCACAACTCAGACCCGATCCGCTGAGGGCGCGGTCACCGTCACCGACGCCGCCGGCCGCACGCTCCAGTTCGACGAACTGCCGGAGCGCATCGTGCTGGCGGAGGGCCGCGCGGCGTACGCCACTGCCCTGCTGCAGGACAATCCGCTGGACAATGTTGTCGCCTACGGCCAGGACTTGGAAAAGGCGGCCGGGGCGTTCCGCGAGAAACTCTTCGAGATGCAGCCAGAGGCGAAGGACATGCCGGAGATCGGCATGATCCAAAAGGGCGACGTCACCGTGGAGAACCTGCTGGCGCAGAGGCCGGACGTGGTGATCATGACGCTGGACCAGAAGAAGTCCGTGGAAGAAAGCGGCTTCATCTCTGATTTGGACGCGGCCGGCATCACCTACGCGTTCATCGATTTCCGTCAGAAGCCGCTGGAAAACACCACGGTGTCCATGCAGCTGCTGGGCGACCTGCTCGGCCAGAGCGAGCGTGCGCAGAAGTACAACGAGTTCTACCAGGCCAAGGTCAAGGAGATCACTGACCGGGCGGCGAAGATCGTCGATAAGCCGGACGTGCTGCTGTGGACGGCCGCCGGGTTCAGCGATTGCTGCGCCGTCGCCGGGGATGTGCACCTGGGCACGCTGATCACCGCCGCTGGCGGGCACAACTTGGGCCCCGAGGTGCTCGGCCCGGAAACGAAGACCCTCACCCCGGAGAAGCTGGTCGAGCTCAATCCCGACAAGCTCATCGTCACCGGCGGCGAGTGGGCGCGCGACCCGAGCAAGGCGGGTACCTTCCGCCACGTCGAGCTGGGCTACCAGTCCAACCCCGACCTTGTGCTCGAAACGTGCGAGGGCCCGCTGCAGCAGCCGGGCATGGAGCTTCTCGACGCCCCAAAGGAAGGCAACTACTTCGCCATCTACCACCAGTTCTACGACAACCCCTTCAACGTGTTCGCCCTCGAGGCGTTTGCGAAGTGGCTGCACCCGGAGGAGTTCGCCGACCTGGACCCGGCGCAGGACTTCAAGGACTTCCATAAGGAGTGGCTGCCGTTCGAGTACAGCGGCGTGTTCTTCGCCGACCCCGCACACCCGGAGGCGATGTAGGGCATGACCACGCACGCGCCGGCGAAACCCGACGTGGCCGAGGACGCCCGCCGGACCGCAATTGACCACTACCTCAAGCGCGGGCGGAAGAAGTCCGTCGCCATTGCCGGCCTGCTGGTCGCGGTAGTGGTGAGCTTCCTGTTCGCCGTTGTGGTCGGCCCGATCGACATCGCCGCGGCCGACGTGTTTAACGCGGTGTTCCACCCGGAGCGGGTGGACGAGCAGACCCTGGTGGTGATCCGCACGCTGCGTCTGCCAGCCGCGGTGATGGCGGTGCTGTGCGGTGCCGCGCTGGGGCTTGCGGGCGGCCAGATGCAGACGATTTTGGACAACCCGCTGGCGGAGCCGTTCACCCTCGGCATCTCGGCCGCAGCCGCGTTCGGCGCCGCGCTGTCCATCGTGATGGGCTGGTCGCTGGTGGCCAACCCGCAGTTCAACCTTGCCGCCACCGCTGCGCTGGCGGCGCTGATCGCCGTGGCGATTGTGGCGGGCGCTTCCGTGTGGCGCGGCGCCACGGCTGAGTCGATGATCCTGCTCGGCATCGCGCTGTCCTTCTTCTTCCAAGCTTTGCTGTCGCTGTTGCAGTACGGCGCCAACGTTGAGGCGCTGCAGCAGATCGTCTTCTGGACTATGGGGTCGATGCAGCGCGCAAACTGGACAGCGAACATCATCCTCGCGGTTGTCCTCGCCGCGGCGATCCCGTTCTGCGTGGCCAACGCGTGGCGCCTGACCGCGCTGCGGCTTGGCGACGACCGCGCCGCCGCCCTCGGCATCGACGTCAAACGCCTGCGCCTTGCCACCCTGCTCGTCGCATCGTTTTTGGCGGCCGCGTCTGTGGCGTTCACCGGCATCATCGGGTTCATCGGGCTCGTCGGGCCCCACGTGGCGCGCATGCTCGTGGGCGAGGACCAGAAGTTTTTCCTCCCCGCCGCGGCCGCCGCGGGCGCGATGCTGCTGAGCTTGGCCTATGCCGTGTCGCTGTCTATCATCCCCGGCCTGGCCATCCCGATCGGCATCATCACTTCGCTGGTCGGCGTGCCGTTTTTCGTGTTCCTCATCTTCACCCGTGCCCGCCGGAAGGGGGCCTAAAACCATGACTGTTAGCGCGCAGAACCTCTCCGTTTCCTACGGACGGTCCACCATCGTGCACTCGTTGTCGTTCGGCCCGCTCGAGGGCGGGACGGTCGTCGGCCTGATCGGCCCCAACGCCGCCGGCAAGTCAACGCTGGTAAAAGCCATCGCCGGGATTAAAAAGCCGACGGCGGGGTCGGTGACCATCAGTAAGGCCGGCGCGGAGCTCACCGGCAGGGACCGCGTGGAGGCGATCGGCTACGTGCCGCAGGACCTGTTGAGCAGCGCCACGCTGACCGCGTTCGAATCGGTCATGGTCTCCGCCCGCCGCCGCGGCGTCGACGGGTGGGACCCGCTGGAGCGCACCGCCGACGTCATGCACCGTTTGGGTATCACGCATCTGTCCGACCGGCTGGTCTCGGACATGTCGGGTGGTCAGCGCCAGCTCGTCGCTGTTGCGCAGATGCTGGTGCGCGAGCCGAGCGTCATGCTTCTCGACGAACCCACGTCCGCCCTCGACCTACGCCACCAAGTCGAACTGCTCCAGCTCATCTGCGACGAGGTCCGCGGGACCGACAGGGTGGCGCTGGTGGCCATCCACGACTTGAACCTCGCCGCCCGCTACTGCGACGAGCTGCTCGTGCTCAAGTCCGGCCGCCTCGTCGGCCAAGACACACCCCATGCGGTGCTCACTCCCGACCTGCTCGAAGACGTCTACGGCTTCCGCGCCCGCGTCCTAGACGACGCCGGTGTGCCCGTGGTCTGCCCCGTGTAGGGAGGACAAGTGGGGCGTGGTTAGCCCCACTGCGGGTTGTCCACGTCCACGCCCTGAGCCGCGGCGTGGGCAGTGACCAGCTCGAGCAGGTAGTCCTGCGCGCCACCGTAGGCTTCGTGAAAGCGCGCGTCGCCAACGTACATGCGCGCGAGGATGAGCTGGCGCGCCGGGGTGACGTCGTACCACTGGGCGATGCTGGCGCGGTGCCGCTCCACCAGCGCTTCGGCTTCCTCGGAGCCAGGCTCCACGCCGGCGTCGCGGGCATTGACCAAGTCCGTGGCGAGCGCGTCCTGTTCTTCCTGCAAGCGCTTGAAGTCGCGTTCGCCCATCTGCGACAGCTTTTCCTGGGACTGCGCCCACTCCGGGGTATCACCCCAGCGCTGCTCAGCCTCCTCCTGGTAGGCGGGCATATCTTCGCCGAGGTACTTCTTCATTGCGTCCATGTCGATAGATCCTTTCGTTGCGTTATCAATGAGGTGCTGGACAGATGCGAGCTGGGCG
>ERZ1673699.1666-NODE-1666-length-16977-cov-6.170961_pt1 | contig 16977 bp, 11 predicted proteins | sample MGYA00580229_ERZ1673699 | MGnify/ENA primary metagenome ERZ1673699 (study PRJEB41218, sample SAMN15661785) | gut metagenome | host: Homo sapiens | place: Canada: London | collected 2015-08-20/2019-03-30 | study: EMG produced TPA metagenomics assembly of... | reverse complement strand
TGGCGACCTTCTCTTCGAGGGTCATGCGTGAAAGGGCGTCCTCGACGCGCTTTTCAATCGGCTGCGAATCGTCGAGGTAGACCGCGACGTCGCTCCGGGGATGCTGCCGACCTCCACAGGCAGCAGACAGTACAGTGCAAAACAGGATTACAGACGCAATAAAAATAGGCTTCATAGTCGGATCTTAATTATTCGACAGTTCCGATGTGACGCTTGCGCGGCCGCAGTAATAGGCACGAGCCTTTACCACAGCAGTTTTGCAGGCGACGGGAGCGGTCCATCGGGCGGATGCCTCGGTCGGCTCGCTGCCGTCGAGCGTATAGCGGATCGTTGCACCGGGCTCGGCCGAATTGGCCCGCAGCATACCGTCCTGCAGTTTCAGTCCCGGCGGCGAAACCCGGAAATTCACGCCCAGGGCGGCCAGCCGCGGCATCTCGACCGCAGCGATCCGGGCATTGTAACGCCGGAGCGCCTGCCGATACCCCGCACCGTCGGGGTCCGCACCCCAGGCGGGACTCGCGTTCCAGGCCCGCTCGGACAGCCCGCACATCTTCGGGAAGAGCAGGTATTCGGCCATGCCGAAATTGCGGATCGTCTCGGCCCAGAGCTGTCCCTGAATGCCGACGATATTGCGGCGGGCATCCGGCGAGAGGGCTTCCTTCCCGGACGACGCAGAGGCCAGATCGACCGGTGAACCGTCCGGATGCGTGCGCACCGACCGGTATATATCGTAAGGCAGCATGTCGAAAGTCGAGCAGGCATCGACATAACCGCCCCAGCGATGGCCGGGTTCCATATGGTGCTTGTTGTAGGCCAGATCGAGGTAGAGATTGGTGACGTTGCAGAGGACCACCGGATAACCGGCATTGGCCAGCGCATAGGGGACCTCATCGAAGCCCTCGCCCGGTTGTGTGTTCCAGCCGTAACTCAGAATCCGCCGTCCCGGCAGTTCCCGGTTCACATGCCGTCCGTCGGGCTGCATGACGATCTCCTGCCAACCCGCCAGCCGGATGCCTTCGGCATCGAGTTCTCCGTAAAGCCAGCGCACGAAATGGTCTTTCAGGGCGTGGGTGTCGGCAAGCCCGTTCCGGGCCATGAACTCCCGGCATATCGGCGAACCGCTCCAAGCTCCGCGGGGGACCTCGTCGCCGCCGATGTGCACGACGGAAAGTTCGACCCCCGCAGCCTCGTACATCCGGCGGAGTTCACCGAGGACCTTGCGAACGAAACGGTAGGCCGAGGGCATGGCAATATTCATCACATTGTCGGTATAATCCTGCGCCGAACGGTAGACGGAGGTGTCGCATGAGTCGGCCAGCAGGTACTCGCGCGCCCGGTCGGGATCGGTGGCGATATAACGGGCATAGCGGGCGTTCATCGCCCTGATGGCTGCCCGCGAATGGCCCGGCATGTCGATCTCGGGGATAATGCGGATATGGTGCCGGGCAGCATGGCGCAGAATCTCCCCGAAATCTTCGCAGGTATAGTAGCCGCTGCCGGGAGCGCCTGCATCGGGATTCCAGCTGCTGCCGTAAAGCGGGTAAAGGCGGTCGCTCTCGGTCAGCGTATGCCCGCGCCGCGCCCCGACCTCGGTCAGTTCTTCGAGCCCCGGGATCTCCAGCCGCCAGCCCTCGTCGTCGGTTAGGTGCAGGTGCAGGACGTTTATCTTGTAAAGCGACAGCAGGTCTATCAGGCGGAAAATATCCTCCTTGGGCGTGAAATTACGCGCCACATCGAAGTGCAGTCCGCGGTATTCCAGATCGGGACAATCCCTGACCGAGACCGCAGGGAGCGTCATCGGCAACTCCCTGTTCGCCAGGATGGCCAGCAGGCTCTGCACGGCATTGTGCACCCCGTGGGGACTTTTCCCGGTCAGCGCGATACCCTCCTCCGAAAATTCCATCCGGTACGCCTCCCCGGGGCCGACGATCGACGGATCGAGCCCCAGCCGGACCGGAGTTCCCCCGGCAGCCGAATCGCAGCGGCAACACTCCCGCAGGAGTTCATACAGCAGGACCGCTTGGTCGGCAAGCCCTTCGTCCGCTGTGATCGCCACGGCAGGGCCCACCGTACAGTCGCCGCCGCGAAGGGTCACGGACTTCAGCGCGGGGATGATATCGTAAGGCCCGAGCGGTCCGGAATCGGAGAAGCGCGCATTGGCCGCATAAAGCCGCTCGGCCGTGGGATAGGCTCCGTCTGCGGCCTGCGCCCGGCGGTCGTGGAAAGGCACGAACTGCAAATCGATATCACAGGGCTGCATTTCGCCGCCGTCAGCCGCCCGGCGGACGACGTAAGCCCCCTCGGGATAGAATGAACGCATGTCGATATAATCGCCCGACAGCGTGACCCGCAGGGAGTCGCCGGGGGCAACGGCAGCATAAGGTTCCGTGGCGAACAATCGGTGGTGGGACCCGCAGACCTGTTCCACGCCGACCGGAGCCCCTTCCGGAGCCCGGAGCGCAGGGGCGATGGAGCCGTAATAGATGCTCCATGCGCCCTCGAGCGGTTCATTTCCGCGGTTTACGAGCGTGAGCGCATGTTCCCACCCGTCACCGCCGGGAACGACGGTCCACCGGAGCAACAGCCGGTCTTCCGCCCGGGCCGGTGCGCAGCTGCTCTGGATCAGCAGGCAGAGAAGCCCCGAAAGATAGAATAACAGACTCTTTTTCATCGCTTACCGTTGATAGACCCGTACATAATCGATGACATATTCCGCCGGGAAGATCGAATCGTCGATCCCCTCGTAACCACCCCAGTCACCGCCGACGGCAATGTTGAGCTTCAGGTAGAACGCCTTGTCGAAAGGCCAGCTTTCGGCGCTGCCCGAACCGTCGTTGCGGAACGTATAGTACGGGGCACCGTCGATGTAGGCCTGGATATAATCCGGCGTCCACTCCATCCCGTAAACATGGAACTCCGTTTCCGGGGCTTTCAGCACATAACTCGTCGTCAATTTGTTCCGGCCGTCCTCCGTACGGTCCCTCTTGTTATGCACCGAGAACCACACGATGCCGGGCTCGTAACCCACATATTCCATGATGTCGATCTCGCCGTCGAGCAGGTTGTCGTCGGAATGGGAGACCGGAAGCATCCAGAACGCCGGCCATACACCCCGGCCCGCCGGGAGCTTGGCCCGCATTTCGAATTTGCCATAGGTCCACGACTGGCGGCTGCTCATACGGGCCGAGATATACTTCCTGCCGCCGACAGGAGTTTCCGGCTTATAGGCCGTGATGGTCAGCATTCCATCGCGGACTTTGGTCACGGCATAGTCCCCGTGAACGCGGTCGACGTAATACTGTTCCTCGTTGTTGCCCCAACCCGAGCCGCCGGTTTCGAACCGCCATTTCTCACCCGGCTGGGCATACTCCGCCCCGGGGGCGGGCTCCTCGTCGAACTCCTCGGACCAGACCAGGCGGTATTCGCCGTCGCCTTCCCCGTCCTGCTCGCCGTCGACCCACCAGTCGGGTTTCTGGAAATAGTTCGGGTCGTCCTGCATGCAGCCCGTCGTCGCGGCCATGCACAGCAGACTTATCATCCAAATCATCTTTTTCATCGTTTCAGACAGTTATCGGTTATTTTTTCACGGTGAAGCGGAAATACCAGGCGTCCACATCCGTCGCCAGGCGCAAATAGAGTTCGTCGGCCGTCAGGGCCATGATCTCGAAGCTGCCGCCCAACGCCGACGGATGGCAGATAGCGCTGGGAAATGCCATCTCGGAAAATACCAGGTAAGGAGTACCGCTGCGATCCTCGATCTTCCAGGTTTGTCCTGCGGGTTGGGTGTAATCGATGTCGCCCGTTTTGCCCGCTTCGAGTCCCATAGCCTCGCGGGCACTCGCATCGCAATAGACCGCCCCGTTCGCCGACAGTTCGTAGGCATTGCCTTCGAAGCGGAAAGTCAGCTCGTCGTCGAACATCGAAAAAACACTCATTTCGTCCATCGGAGGAGCCCACCAGTTCGGATCACGGGCCGAAAGGTCGCCCTCGCCGAAGTAACCGTCGTGGGCGTAATCCCAGACCCACACCTTTTGCGAACCGTCTGCCGAAGCCGTCAGCAGTTTTTCCAGTTCGGAGGGTTCGGGCTCGGGTTCCGCTTCGGGTTTGGGAACGAACCGGAAATACCACGCATCCACATCGGTCGCCAGGCGCAGGTAGAGTTCATCGGCCGTCAGGGAGAGAATTTCGAAACTGCCGCCCAGCGCCGACGGATGGCAGACGGCGCTCGGGAACGCCATCTCCGAGAATTGCAGGTAGGGCACGCCCTCGCGCATTTCGATCTTCCAGGTCTGACCTTCGGGCTGGGTGTAGGCGACATCGCCCGTAGGACCCTCTTCGAGGCCCATGGCGGCACGCGCACCGGCATCGCAGTAGACATAACCGTTCGCCGCCAGTTCGTACACCTTGCCTGCGGCTAAGAACGAGAGTTCGTCGTCGTACATCGAGTAGTTGCGCATTTCGTTGGCGCCGGCCGGCCACCAATCGGGCTCGCGGGAGGCCAGATCGCCCTCGCCGAAATGCCCGTCCCGGGTATAATCCCAAGTCCAGATCTTCTGTGTCCCGTCGCTCTTCGCCGTCAGCAGTTGTTCGAGTGCCAGCAGGCCGGCATCGGGCTGCGAACCTTTCACCACAAAACGGTAATACCAGGCGCCGTATTTGTCCGATCCGGTGTCGAAGCGCAACGCCAGCGTCTCCTCGGTCAGTTCCATCACCTCGTAAGCGCCTCCCAGCCCGTCGGGATAGGGAGCATACGAGGGGAATCCGCCCTCGGTGAAACTCAGCCACAGCGTCCCGGCCTCATCGGCGTAAAGGGCCCATTTCTGACCCTCGGGCTGGGTGTAGGCGATCGTTGCGGAGCTGTAGGTACCCCCTTCGGGGTAGTTTTGCGGATCGAGGTCGGAGAGGACCGAACCATCGGCATAGACATAACCCTTGGCATCGAGCACATACTGCCAGGTATCGGTGACGAACGACAATTCATCGTCGTACATCTTCATATCTTTCAGCTCGTTGGCTTTCACAGGCCACCAGTCCGGAACACGGGTCGAGCTGGAACCTTCGCCGAAGTGGTCATCGACCGAATAGTTCCACTCCCAGACTTTCTGTTCACCCGTACCCGTCAGCAGGGCGACGACCGGGTCGTTTTCCGTCACGCGGAACGTGAAGGCTACGGGTTCGCTGGCCCCTCCGCCGCCATAGACCTGCAGCGTTCCGTCGTATTCGCCCTTCATGTAATAACGAAGCGTGAAATCGCGGCTGCTCGACTCGACATAGGAGCCGTCGGGCTTGCGGATCTTCCAGAAAGGCGAGACCCTCTGTTCGTTGAACCGGAACCGGATGATGTTGGGATGCTCCTTCTCCGGGGTGACCGAATAATCAGTATTCTCGTTCGAGGGAATATCCCCCAGGCTGTATTCCTCCTTGCTGCACGCCAGGCACAGGACGGTAAACGACAGTAATATCAGTAGTTTTTTCATGGTTGTGGTCGGTTAATAGGGATTTTGTTTCAGGGTGCCGTGTGCCTGGTCGATCTCCGACTGCGGAATCGGCAGGTGTTTCTTGGCATCGGTGTAACCGCGGCTGCCGAGCACTTCCCCGGCTTTTCCGTAGCGCACGAGGTCCCAGAAACGGTGGCCTTCGAGTGCGAACTCCAGCCGGTTCTCCAACAGCAGGTTGTCGAGCGTCGCCGTGCGCCGCTTGGCCGCAAAGGCCGCATCGTCGGGCTTCATGCCGAAAGCCCGCGCGCGGACCTGGTCGAGGTAGTCGTCGGCCTCATCCTGGTCGCCGTTCGTGCGCACGATCAGCTCCGAGGCGATCAGCAACGTTTCGGCATAACGCCATACGCGGTAGTTGTTGCGGAAATTCAGCTCCGGGGCGTTGCCCGTATATTTGTCGTGGCCGTCGGCGCGTCCCAGGTATTTGCGGTTGAAATAGCCCGTGTCGTCGTAGCGGGGCGTGTAGGTCGCCTCGGGGTGCTGCTGCCGGTATTTGGCGAAGTTCAGGATCGTGGCGTCCCGGCGCGTGTCGTCGCCCTCATAGGCGTTGTAGAGCGCCTCCTCGACGGGTTCGAAACCGTAGCCGCCCGTATCCCATTCGGGGCCCGAATAGCCGTTGATCCCGATGAGCGTCGGAAAGACCGTGCCGCCGGCTTTCGTCGGGTTCTCCCAGGTACGGCTGCTGGGCGAATCGGTATAGTTGACCTCGAAGATCGATTCCGGACCCCATTCGCCGTTGTCGGTCCAGATGCCTGCAAAATCGCTCCGGAGCGAGTAGAGCCCCGAACCGATGATCTCGCGCATATCGGTCAGCACCGTTGCGTAGCGGGAGGCGTCCTGCTGGTACATGACCACATTGGCGCGAAGCATCTGTGCGGCGGCACGCGTGAAACGGCCCAGTTCGGCGGACTTCACGACCTTGGGAAGCCCGCTGCCGGTCAGCGCAGCATCCAGATCGCCGATAATCTTCGCATAAACCCCATCGGCCGTAAGTTGGTCGATCAGGTAATCGGGCCCCGTCGGATTGCGGTCGTAGTACGGGACATTGCCGAAGAGTTTCCACAACCAGGTATAATAGTAGGCCCGCAGGGTGTAAGCCTCGGCTTTGATCCGGCTGCGGGTCGCTCCCGACATGCCTTCCGCCGTATCGACGTACTGCAACACGGTATTGGCACGGTAGACGCCCGAGTAGAAGACGACCCAGAGGACCGACGGCGTATAGTTGGGCGTCGCGGAGAATTTGCGCATGAGCTGCAGGTAGGGAATGTCGGTTTCGTTGGCTCCGCCGACGCGCACGTCGTCCGACATGACGTCGGAGACGAATGTCAGCGGACCGTATTCGCCGAAGACGAAATCCGGCCACTGGAGGGGCGCATAGGCCGCCATCAGTCCCTTCATCAGCGTTTCGTAATCGTCGTAATAATCCTTTTCGGGAATCTCCGTCGTGGGGTTCACGTCGAGGAAATCCGATGTGCAGGAGACGGACACCGAGAGAACCAGTGCCGCCAGTATGATCTGTATGCGTTTCATGTTCATCGTCGTTTTGAGGTTAGAAGGTGATGTTGGCTCCGATGGTGAAGATGCGCGCCGTGGGATAGACGCCGCGGTCGACGCCCAACGAAGTGCCGCCGGAGGAGATTTCGGGGTCGAAGCCCTCGTACGACGTCAGGGTCCAGAGATTCTCGGCCCCGACCCAGAGGCGCAGCCGCTCGATATGAACCTTGCGGAGCAATGCCGCGGGGAACGAATAACCCAGTTGGAGACTGCGCAGGCGAAGGAAGGAACCGTCGTGCACGTAGAGGTCCGACGACTGCCAGTTGGTGGCGTCGACATTGCGGGAGAGGCGCGGAATACGGTTCGAGGAGCCGGGGCCCGTCCAGCGGTCGAGCATGTAACGCGGCATGTTGAGGTAGGGATAATCCGACCGGTAGGAGGCGTCGAAAATGTCGTTGCCGACCGTGGCGTTGAAGAACGCCCCGAGGTCGATGCCTTTCCAGGCCACTGCGAGGTTGAAACCGAAAGTCCAGTCGGGTGCACCCTTGCCGATCTTCACGCGGTCGGCATCGTCGATCGTTCCGTCGCCGTTGCAGTCGACGAACCTCACGTCGCCCGGGCGCGCATCGGGCTGGAGCATTTCGCCCCGGGAATTGACATAGTCGGCGACCTCGTCGGCCGTTTGGAAGATACCCGCCGTGCGCATACCGTAGAAAAAGGGGAACGGCTCACCGTTCCCGGCGCGGGTGATGGTGCCGATGTTGCCCAGTACGGTGTCGTAATTGGCCCAGCCGTTCTGGTTGCCCAGGCGGATCAGCCGGTTGCGGATATAGGTGGCGTTGCCGCCGATGTCGAACGAGACTTTCGACACCTGGAAGCGGTAGCGGAGGTCGATTTCCACACCGCTGTTCTTCATGTCGCCCACGTTGCCGTAAGGCCGGGAGTTGCCGATATACTGCGGCAGCGGAACGGTCATCAGCATGCCGTTTGTACGCTTGTTGAAATAGTCCACCGTCAGCGACAGCCGGCTGTTGAAGAACGTGGCATCGATACCCACGTCGAACTGCTCGGATTCCTCCCATTTCAGGCCGTCGTTCGGATAGCCGCTCGGCGTGGCGCCCGGCGCCAGCGTGTTCAGTCCTCCGGGGCCGAGGATGTAGTCGGCGCCGCCGGTCACGGTCGAAATATAGTGGAACGAGCCGATCGACTCGTTGCCGTTCAGGCCCCAGCTGGCGCGGAGTTTCAGCGAGGAGAAAGCTTTCGGACGGTTGGCCATAAAGGCCTCGTTGGTGAGGTTCCATCCCACGGAAACCGACGGGAAGGTGGCCCATTTGTGCGCCGGACCGAAATTCGACGAACCGTCGCGGCGGAGTGTGAACTCGGCCATGTAACGTTCGTCATAGTTGTAGCTCACGCGGCCGAACCACGACAGCAGCCGGTGGTCGGGCGAAGGCGCTCCCCAGGCGCTGCGCGAATTGTCGTCGGACTCGGTCGTGTCGATCCACGGCTGCGAGGGGTCGCTGATGTCGTAGCTCGAACCGCCGACGTTCTGCGAGTGCGAGGACTGTGCCGACTGTCCCAGCAGAACCGTCAGCCGATGCCGTTCGCCCAGCGTACAGTCGTAGGTCAGCGTGTTCTCGACCTGCCACGTGAAGAGCCGTTCCATGCCCGACCAGACCGACGAGCGGTCGGCATAGGTGTAACGCCCCAGGTAATAGGGCATCTGATAGCCGTCGTTGCTGCTGAAAACCAGCTCCGTACCGTAGGACGATTTAAATTTCAGCCCTTTATAGAGCTCGATCTCGCCCCAGATATTGCCGATCAGTTTGTCGGCGGCGGACTTGTCGCCCGGCAGGTGCAGCTGGGCGATCGGGTTGGCCATATTGCCGAAATTGTCGCCTGCAATGGCGAATACCCGGCCCGAAAAATCAGTCACGGCCGTAGGATGTTCGTTGAGCACCTCCTCGGGGTTGTCGGCATAGACCCCCATGATCGGGGACATCGAAACGGCGCTGCCCAGCACGCTGCCGCGTTCGCTGTTTTCGCCGATGCTGCGCGACACGGTGCGCGAATAGGCCATGTTGACCCCGGCGCGCGCCGAACGGAAGAAGCGCTGTTCGGGTTTCTCGAAAAGCGTATAGTTCGTATTGGCCCGGACGCTGTAACGGTCGTAGTTCGACCGGTTGACATCGCCGCCGATGATACCTTCGTTATACAGATAGCCGAACGACAGGTAGTAATTCACCTTGTCGTTGCCGCCGCTGACGCTGGCCTGATGCTCCACGACAGGCGCATTGTAGTTGAAGAGCTCCTTCTGCCAGTTCGTGCCCTTTCCCAGCGCCGACGGATTCTCGTAGATCGGGGACAAGCCGCTGTTCATATTCATCTCGTTCATCATCACGGCGTATTCATGGGCGTTGAGCACGTCCTTCGTGCGCCAGGGGCTCTGCCATCCGTAGGAGAACGAGTAGTCGACCGACGTGCGGCCCTTGTTGCCCTGACGGGTCGTGACCAGGATGACGCCGTTCGCACCACGGGCGCCGTAGATGGCGGCCGACGCGGCATCCTTAAGCACCTCGACGGAGAGGATATCGGCCGGATTAAGGTAGTCGATATTGCTGCTGACGGGCATGCCGTCGACAATGTAGAGCGGATTGCTGTCGTTGATGGTCCCCACGCCGCGGATGCGCACACGGACCCCGGAGCCGGGCTGGCCGGAACTCTGCGTGATGTTCACGCCCGACACCATGCCTTTCAGCACGTTGTCGATACGCGTACCCGTCACACGCTTCAGGTCGTCGCCCTTCACGCTGCTGATGGCTGCCGTAACGACGCTTTTACGCTGGACGCCGTAGCCGACCACCACCACATTTTCCAATGTCTGGACGTCGTCTTTCAAGACGATCTCCAACGTCCGGTCCGAATCGGCCGGGAGAATCACCCGCTGCTTTTCATAGCCCATATAGGAAACCTCGAGCCGGTCGGCGCCGGCGGGCAGCTGCAGGTAGAAACTGCCGTCCGAGGCGGAGGTGGTTCCCACCGTCGGAAACTGCGGCAGCACGATCGTCGCCCCGGTGACGGGCCGTTTCTGTTCGTCGACCACGACACCCCGGACTTTCCGCGTTCCGGAGGGAGCGGGAACGGATCGCCGGGGACGGAAGACGGAAATCTTCCGTCCGTCGATCTGGTAAGTCAGGTCGGTCCCTGACAGCAACTGCCGCAGGGCCGTTTCGAGCGTCACATTGTCGACGTGCAGGGAGACCTTCAGGTCCGGATCGACGTCGTTGTCGCGCAGGATGATCGAACAGCCGCTCTGTTCGCCGATCCGGTTGAGTATCCGGACAACCGGCTGCTCTTCGGCATGGATCGTAATCCGGGCGTCGGACCCGGATTGCGCCGCGGCCGGCAGCCCCCAGAACAGCAGGCACCCGACCAGCAGCAGATGCCGGAACAGGGAGTTTCTCAGGTTCAGGTAGAGTTTGTTCATTGTATTAAGGTTGGTTTAGGTTGTGATACGTTATCAATTCCGGTCCGAGAGTCGCAGTGTCCCGTCGGTCGTCGTCCAGGTATATTTCCGGTCCACGTCGATGTAACGGAGTATCTCGTCGAGCGAGAGGCGCAGGTCGATGCTTCCCGAGAAGGATTCCCGGGCGGCTGTTTCGCTCAGGACTTCGATCCGTACATTGAAATGGCGTTGCAACTTGTCCAGAATCTCCGGGAACGGCGTGTTGATGAACGACAGGCGTCCGTTGACCCAGTCCGCCGCCAGCGTAGTCACGGCCGGGTGGGATTCGAACAAGCCCGAGGCCCGGTCGAACCGCGCCTGCTGGTCGGGAAGTAGCGAGAGGCGGCGTCCGTCGGCGGCAGCTACCTCCACGCGGCCTTTGAGCAGGTCGACCTCGACGGTCCGGGCATCGGCGTAAGCCTGCACGTTGAAGGAGGTTCCCAGCACCGTGACATCCAACACGTCGGTCCGGACGGTGAAAGGGTATCCGGCATTGCGCATAACCTCGAAATAGCCTTCGCCTTCGAGCCGTACCTGACGGCCCTTACGACCGAAATCGCCGGCATAGGTCAGTTTAGACCCGGCATTGAGCCATACCAGGGAGCTGTCGGGCAGCATAATCTGCGAACGGGCGCCTGCCGGGGCCGTCACTTCGCAAAGGCCGGGCTCCGCGTCGGGGCGGAGTACGAAAAGCGAGGCGGCTCCCACGACGATGCCGGCCACGAGGGCGGCTGCAACACGCATCCAACCGGCAATCCGCCAAGGCGACGGTGTGCGGCGGGATGCGGCGATCCGCTGCTCCACCTCCCGATACCGGGCCTTTTTGTCAGCTTCGAAACGGGGGATGAGCGACTGGGCATAAAGGCGGCTCAGCTCCTCGAAACGCCTGCGGTGCTGTTCGTCACGTTGTACGAACTCGAGAAACCGGGCGGTGTCCGGGTCCGACAGGTTCCCGGTCAGGTAGTCGATAATCAGCTCTTCAAAATATTTTTCCATCTTGTTCGGGTTTGCATGCATAATAAATACGCATGCGGGTCCCGCATCGTTTAGCAGGACCCGCCGTTTTTTTGTTCGGACAGATAATCAGGGTTTGAAGAAAGCCGTGAAAAGATAGACCGTCAGCAACGGTCCCAGTTCGGCACGGAGCCGGTCGAGGGCATTTTTGATGTGGACCCGCACCGTGACGGGGTTGATCTGCAGGTTTTCGGCGATCTCCCGGGCGGACTCTCCCCGGTAGAAGTATTGTTCGAAGACGGCCCGGCAGCGTTCGGGAAGCGTTTCGACGACGGCCCGGATACGTGTCTCGACCTCCTGTGCGGACAGCACTTCGAGCGGATGGGCGTCGGTGAGGCACCGTTGCTCGGCAAACAGCAACAGCTCACGTTCATAGCTTTCCCGCAGCCGACGGCGGAACAACTGCGAGCGAATATGGCTGATACAGGCGTTCCGGACGCTGTTGACGAGATATCCGTGCAGGGGCGCCCGGTAACGGCCGCGGTGTTCCCAGATATTGACAAAGACGTCGTTGACAAGCTCCTCGGCGCTCACCGGATCGGGAACATAGGTCGCCGCGCAGGCGCACAGGTAGGAGAAATAGGAGTCGTACAGGGCGGCGAACGCCGGTTCGCTGCCCCGATTAAGTCCATCGATAATCTCCTTTCCTACCGTTTTCATAAGCGGTCAGAATCTGCATGGGGTTCGCCGGATAAAGATACGCAGACAAAATGAATCCGCCAACAAACCCCGTTTGTTTTAATACGCTTCCGGAGACCGATTCGTTTATATTAATACAAATTTATTGTGCATTTAAACGCGAAAATTTCGAGGTCTTTCATATTGTATGTTTCTACTGTTCAATCCGTTTATTTGTTATGTGCGACCATGCATTTTAACGGACCGGCAATCCGGAATAGCGAGTTCATAAGGCGGAACGCTGTATTTCGGGTCCGCAATATGTCCGCATTTTGTCGGAGAATACAAAAAACGGGGAAAAGATGATTTACGGGCTTCCGGATTATTCGATAAAAATGAATCCCGCCCACTTGTACGGATCGTAGGGATTTCTGCGGCGCGCCTCCCGCTGCGCCAGGTCGAATGCCCTTTTCGCGCTTTTTCCTGCGGCGATGCCGCGGTAAAATTCCGTCATCATCCGGGCCGTTTCGTCGTCGGGCACTTTCCACAGGCCGACGATCATCGCTTCGGCCCCCGCCAGCCGGAAGGCCCTTTGCAGTCCGTAGACCCCTTCGCTGTTGTCGATCATCCCCAGCCCCGTCTCGCAGGCCGAGAGCACCACGAGTTTTGTTCCGGAGAGCTCCATGCGCGCTATTTCCAGGGCGGTCAGTATGCCGTCGGCAGCCGGGTCGGGCATGTCGCCGCCGTTCCAGACCCGGTTTGCGCCGGCGAAAAGCAGTCCCGAACGCATCAGCGGATCGTCGGAGACCCTGAACAAATTGTGCTCTGCGCCGCCGGATGCCGGTTCGGGGATGCGGAATCCGTGGGTCGAGATGTGCAGAATCCTGGGCGGACGGTTTCCGACGGCCGTTCTGAACCGGGATTCGGTCGCCGCAGTATCGGTGAATACGGAGGTATTCCATCCGTTTTTACGGAGTATGCCGGCTATGGCGCCGACCTCTTTCAGCGATCCGGGCAGGTAGTCGAATCCCTGTCCGCGCAGCGAGCGCAGTCTGTCGGCCGGTCCGTTGCGCTCTTCGCTGGTTACCGGAGAGGAATCGGCTTCCGCAAAGCTGAAATCCGCGCCTCCGAACAATACGGCGTCTCCCGGCGTCAGCGGCTCCGGGCGGTGCCGGCCCGCGATGATGTCTTTGCCGGAAAGGATGTTGTGAAGCGTGTAACGGTCGGCGATAAATTCGCCGAGGTCGTGCAGCGCGGCGAACGGCACGGCGTTGAGAATACCGGCCGGGGCGATGTAGACGTCGCGCGCATAGCCGAGGTGGTATTCCAGCGGCCGCCAGACCTCGAGCCAGAGTCCGTCGAAGTCGAACCGGCCTTTCATCGCGGCCGTGATGCGGCTTTCCGGACCGATGGAGACGAGGTATGGATATTCGGCCCGCGGCCGGACGATCAGGGCAGCGTAGTGCCGCTCCCTGTCCGGACCCGGGTAGGTGAAGAACTCGACGACGGCCTCGCCTTCCGCCAGCGCATCGCGCACGTCGGTCCACTCGGCGGTGAAATCCGTTTCGATCCGGAAATCGCCCCTTGCCGTCGATTCCAGCACCAAACGGCGCTCCTGCGCGTGGAGGAGTTTTTCGAGGCTGTCCACCTGCATTTTCAGCGCATTGAATTTCCCGATCTCGTGCCGTAGGCCGGGGTCGGGAACCGTGTCGGCCAGACGCAGGGCAGCCATAAAGCTGCTGTCGGTCTCCGCCTGTCGTATATACGCCCGCATGTATGCCGCCTGATGCTGAAATTCCGAGAGTTCGTTCCACTTCGCCCGGGTTTCCGGGTCGCCCGCTTCCACAATCCTGCGGCAGGTCTCCCGGGCTGAATTTAGCAGCAGGCTCTTCGAGAACAACTCGACGTCGCTGGCCAGCGCCCCGAAGAACGGGAAGCGGCTGTTGTGCCGGACGGCGAAAGCCTGAATGTGTTTCAGCTTGTCCGCAACCTTTGTCCGGCTCTCCCGGCGGCCGCTTTCCGCCGAGACGGCAAAATCCACGAGGGCCATGCGCCGCGTCACGGCGCGGTAGGCCTCGAAACAACACCAGGCGCGTTTGACCTCGTTCCCCCGTTCATACGTCCGGCCCCGTTCGAACAGCCACTCCTGATAGGCCGGCGTGTCCAGACTGTCCGACATGCGGCCGATCTCCGCGATCAGCGGCGCGACGTCGGGATTTTCCTCCGGGGCGATCGCATGGCCCTGCCCCTGCGCCGCAAACGGCAGTGCGAGGAAGACGAACACGGATGCGAGGCGGAAATTCACGTCAGAACCATTTTTTGCGATCGAGTTCCCCGAGCATCTTCCGGGCGTCGTCCGCATACGGGCCCTGCTTCGAGGCCAGGGATTCGAGCCTTTCACGGGCCCGGGCCCGGTCGTTCAGCCGCAGGTACTCCAGCGCGAGCTGCCATGCGGCATCTTCCGCGTATTCGGAACCGGGGTCTCCGGCGAGCCGCAGGAAGCCCCGGACAGCCTCTTCACTGCGGCCTTCGGCTGCGAGGGCGGCCGCCCGGTAGAACCGGGCATAGTCGGGGTACGCCTGTCCGGAATGTTCCGCCTCTTCGTAGAGGGCAACGGCCCGGTCCATCTTCCCCGCCGCGTAACAGGCCGCTGCGCTGTCGAGCAGCCGTTCCAGCTCCGCACCGGTCTCCGTGCCGCCGCGCGACACCGCCGGGGCGTATTCGGGCGTTTCGTACCAACGTCCGTAAAGCTCCTCCGATGCGTATTCGGGACGCATCCCGATCCATACGAATACGAGGACCGCGGCTGCGGCCGCCGCGAACGGAATCAACCGCCGGAGCCGGTTTCGCCGCGGCGGAGTTTCCACGGCCCCATGCCCGGCGGCATTCAGGATGCGTTTCAGTTCCTCCACGGAACCGATGCGCGCCAATTCGTCGAACGCCGCCTGCTCGTTCCGCCGTTCGACGGCGTTAGCGATATGGCGCACCGTCTCCGCCTCGCGTGCGAGTTCCGGATCGCGCCGCATCCGCTCCTCGAACGCCGCCTGTTCGTCCGGCGTCATCCGGCCGGTCACATACCGGTCGATCAGCTCCCCGATGTCGTTTCTTGTATCCATATTGTTATATGAGACCTTCTGCGGTGAGTTTCGCCGTCAGGACGGCTTTCAGTTTGCGCATGCACGCCAGTTTGCGGTTTTTGGCCACCTGTGCCCCGGCGTAGTTCATCGCCCGGGCGATCTGCTCCATGCTCCGGCGTTCCCAGTAATAGAGGGTCAGCACGGTGCTGCACGGCTCCCGCATCTCCTGAACCGTGCGGTAAACGATCTCCTGCCGTGCGGCCCACCCATCGGTTTCGAAGTCGGGAAGTGCTTCGCGGAGCTCCTCGTTCTTGCCGGCCGCATCCCGTCTGGCGTTCAGAATCTTGTTGCGGGCGATACGGAACAGGTATGTTTTCAGCGAGACCGACAGCCGGGTGAGCTTTCCCCGCCGGATATTTTCATAGAGCGCGATGAAACTTTCCTGGTAAACCTCCGCCGCAGCGGCCTCGTCGAGCGAATAGCAACGCCGGGCGAAAGCGACGAACTCTCCGCGATACAGATCGTAGAGATGCGCGACATGCCGCCCGTCGTGCGCCCCGATCCGTGCGATCGCATCGCTTCCGCAAGCCTCAGCGGCCGATTCTGAACGTTCCTTTTTCATCGCTCGTTTCGATCAGCGGGGTTTGTATCCGGTATCTTTTGGCATTTTGGCGCGTAATGCGTGCTTTCAGTTCGGCAAACAGGGTCGTGAGGGGCATCGCTCCGTCCGCCTCCTGCATAACTCCGCATAGTGCATGGGTCAGAGACCCGTAATAGCGTCCGTCCTCCGGCGAACGGTACTCGTAGTTGAGCTGGTCGGGCAGGCAGGCGGCGATCACCGTCAGCGGAGCCATTCCCGCGCCGGTTCGGATGTCGTAAACCACGCGGTCGCCCGTCTGTCGGGCGGGCACGAATCCGGGCGGGGCGAAAATATAGCTCGTGCCCCTGACATACACTTCGTCGTCGTTGTCCCGGTCGCCCGTGCCGCTGTGGCAGGCGTCGAGAACGGCGACGACACTGCCCGTCTCCCCGACCTTCAGCCGCAGGGCGTCGAGCAGTTTCCCGAACTCGTCGTCCCGGAGGTGGTTTTCGCCTTCGTACACCCCCGGCGCATACCGCCTCGGGGCATCGTAAGGGATCAGCGCTTCGTCCAGTCCGTCGGGTTCGTCGCCGTTGTCGTCGGCCATCTGCTGACCGTGACACGAGAAATGGATGTAGATGCGGTCGCCGCGGCGGGAGTCGGCCGCCAGCCGCCGGAGCGCTCCGCAGACCGCGGTTTTCGTCGCCTGTTCGTTCCGCAGTACCACGATGTCTTTTTCCGAAAACCCTTTGGCCCGGAGCATGGGCACGACGATGCCGATGTCGTTCACGGCGTGTATCTTCGCCCATCCGCTCCCCTCGGGGTAAGTCCCGACCGCCGCCAGCAGAGCGCGGCACCGCTGCCCCGCCGCAGGCAGGGCGCAGAGCAGAAAAGCGAGGACGAGAAACAGTCGTTTGTGCGTCATTTTGCAAATATAGTCGAAAAAAACGGGCGGATGCAAAAAAATGTGCATGCCGCGCGGTTACCTTTCGGCCCTTTGCGGTATTAATTCCAAAAACTATGGCAACAGCCCACCGGGAAGTGCGCAGCAATTCGCAAAATTTGCATATATTTGTGTCGCAAGACATATTAAATGCGACGCGCGAGCGCGCAGGTTTATTCTCTCATGTAAAATCTGGTAAATTTAGTTATATCTCAAAATTTCACATCTTAATATCTTATAAATTAACAATT
>ERZ1673699.1661-NODE-1661-length-17002-cov-4.645955_pt1 | contig 17002 bp, 14 predicted proteins | sample MGYA00580229_ERZ1673699 | MGnify/ENA primary metagenome ERZ1673699 (study PRJEB41218, sample SAMN15661785) | gut metagenome | host: Homo sapiens | place: Canada: London | collected 2015-08-20/2019-03-30 | study: EMG produced TPA metagenomics assembly of... | reverse complement strand
ACCCAGGAACTCCTCTGGATACATTCCATTGTGTCCCCCGCTCATCAAGTCAATGGCGATGGTTTGGTGCGCGTCTTTAGGAGTGATTCCCAAGGGGTAAATATCATCACGTACTCTTCTTACAACGCTATCATCACCCATGATGCCTAGTGCCGAGGAGTTTCCTTCTTTGATGATAACCCCTGAGTTTGGTGTGATATCGTCTCTGTCATAGTAGAAGGCTCCTTGGGCATAGATGTCGCTGATGGAGCCAGGGTAGTTGATGAGCTCACACACGCCCTGGTCAAGCCCCTGTGGGACACTGACATGTCTCAGAGATGGAATTCCAACCATTTCTGAGAGGAACGCAAGACCTCTATCCTGAGTAAGGATTTGCACTGGAGCGTTATTGTCGTAGATTTGCAGAGCCACGGAGATGATAGCAAGGTCATTGTCATTGTGCCCAGTGTGAGCAGTGGTCAATCGACTATCAATATGATGGAAGCCTGCGATGACTAACCACTGTCCTGATGGTCTCATATATGTGAGGTGACGCTGGCTATTGACATCACCTTCTGGAGATGAAATCCCTGGGAGGATGGTGTACTTATCAGCCTCATTTGTACTGTCTCTCATCTCGTCGATGATGGATAGTGCATGTCTAGCCGAGGCTGCGGTTGCCCCAGAACCCTTCTTCAATTTGTCGAGCTCTCCGATGACTGTGATAGGAATAACCAGTGTGTCATCAGGGTAGCTATCTGAGAGAAGCTCTGGTTGGTGGATAATGGACGAGGTATCAACGACAGTAAACATATCGGTCAACTACTTTCTAAGAAAAGTGCGAAAAGCGCCTACCACATGACAAATCAATGTCAGTGACAGGCGCTTTGAGAGGGAACAAAAGGTTAACTCCTCCTTGAGATGTGGAAGTGGAATTAATGTTCCCCCACACTATAGCACGATAAGTGCTACTTTTCGGAGTGGTCGCTGAGCTGTGGTTTTGTGCCTTTTACACATAGTCCATAGATAATTGGTGCACCGATTAGCGGGATGAACCATATGACTGACAACCAGGGGTGGATGCCAGCGTCGCGGAATCTTCTCACAATTGAGGCAATCATAGGAATGGTCAAGAAGAATCCAGTTAGGAAGTAGACAACCCAAAGCACTAATAGCGTGTTATCGTAGCTTACTCCCTTGGAGGGGATGGCTGAGAAGTAACAGAGGATAGCGACATAGACAGCACTAACTGCCAGCAGCACTACCTGTGGTTTCCAAAACATCGGACGTGAGTCGGAAGTGGTGTAGTCAAGGGTTTTGGTAAAAAATCGCTTTGTTGCACCTCGATAAGTGCTTGATGGGTTCCTTTTGCTCTCATTGGAACTGCCCTGTAGCTGATTGACATCAGGGAGAGACGGGAAGTCTGGAAGACCATCATGGAGCTGCGATTCGTGGGAATCGGAATCCTTCTTAATGCTGGTGGACTCCTTTGCGGATGAGTCTTCTGGTTCATCATGAGAATCGCCTCTGTCGCCCCTAGGAAGCTCTGAAACGCTCTCGCTGGTGTCTGTGCCCACGAGAGGCTTATCTCCGCTCTGAGAGCCTCTCAGGGGCTCTTTTTGGGTATCTGGAGCGTATCCTTCGCCATTGTCTCGCGTTTTGTCGTCCATGGTATCCTGTCTCTCTTGTGATTGCCTGAAGTGAGTGTCCCCTTTTGAAAAGAAGAGGGTACAGACAGAATAGCACAGCAGAGGAGGGGGCACCAAAGCTTAGTTGGTAGTTCATCTCTGCTGTGAAGTGTTTGAAAAAAGAGAGGTCTCTGCTGGGATGTTATATTTCCATCCTGTAGGCACTGGATAGCGTGGGGTGTGCTGGCATATCGCCAACATAGACGCTCTTGTCTTGGAATCGATACAATACAGCCCCGGTGGAGACTGTCTTGCCTACCTTTGGTGCATAAATTCCATCAAGAATATCCAATACCTGGTGTTGATTTTCTCCTGTGATAACAATGATATCGTTGTTGCTGATTGCTTCCATGATTTTCGCTTTGCTTACCATGAATCCAACGATACCTGGTGTGTACGTATTTGTCAATTTAGCTGAGCGGGGCACATAGATAGAGAAAAATCGCCACGCATATGCGCAGCGAAACCCGTCGTGGTACCCCTAGCGGGGATTGAACCCGCATCTCCTCCTTGAGAGGGAGGTATCCTCACCGATTAGACGATAGGGGCTTGGCGGTGAGCCTGGGAATCGAACCCAGTCAGGTGTTACCCCTTACTCCGCTTCCAACGGAGCTGCTAGCCATTCGCTTGCTCACCAAGTATTAGGTGCCCCCCCTTTTTTTAAGAAGAGGAGGCTCTGCGATTCTGACGGGACTTGAACCCGCGACCTTCGCCGTGACAGGGCGACGCGCTAACCATCTGCGCCACAGAACCAATGTGCTATTTGACTATATGCTACCACACATCATCAGCGGTTGTCAACCCTTAATTTCTGGTAGTATGTTTTTTGACGACACTAGAGAGGAATTGACATGAGCAATCAGCAGACTACACCATATGGAAACGGAAGTCAACCAGGTAATCAATTTGGGGTATATCACCAGGAAATGCCAGCGTATGACGCTGATGGAATGCCGACGCCACCACAAGGTGGGTATCTCCCGATGAGAAGCCCACACTCCGACCAGAAGACCCTTCTTCTGATTCTATGCATCCTCGGTTTCTTCGGAATCGCAGGAATCCACCGAATGGTGGTGGGGAAGGTTGGAACCGGCATCCTCTATCTTCTCACAGCAGGGTGGTTTGGCATTGGTACCATCGTCGATATCGTTAAGCTTGCATCTGGGACATTCACCGACAAGCAGGGAAGAACAGTTATGTGATTGCTGTTTTGCCTGGGTTTTCTTGGCACCTGTTCTATGTGGTAAGCTATATGGATAGTAGTTGTCTCCATAGAGAAGGATGTGCTCATTTATGCCTGCGGTCAACACTGTTGTAGCCGGAATGATGGCTGTGATGGCGGTAGCCCCTACCTCAATTAATGATTACGTTGAAGCCTCTAAGCCGGTTACACAGACTGTCACTGCTTCTCCATCTCCAGCTGCAAAGGCAAAACCCTCTGTGAGCTACAAAACAGTCATTGTTGACCCTGACACTGGACGTGAGACTCCTTATGAGGAGCCTAAAACCTTTGCGGACGAGGAAGAAGTTGATGGAGACACCTCGGGAGATGAGGGCTCCAGTGAGGCGGAAACCGTAAATGACGATGCTCCACAGTACACCCCAGGGAATATCCCGGGTGTCTCTCTGGAAGAGGAGAGAGCCTTTGACCGAATCGCACAGTGTGAGTCCGGTGGAGACTGGTCCATCAACACTGGGAACGGCTACTACGGTGGAATTCAGTTTGCGCAACCATCGTGGGAAGCTGCAGGTGGAACCCAGTATGCTCCACGGGCTGACTTGGCAACGAGAGAGCAGCAAATGGCGGCTGGAAAGAAACTGAAGGAAATGCAGGGCTGGGGCGCGTGGCCAGTCTGCAGTAGACAGGCTGGTCTACGATAGGAGACACTCGTTAAGGAAAAGACCCCCTTGTGTAGTATGTGTACTCACAGGGGGTCTTTTGTGCCAAGAAGCTACTCTCTGCTTCTCGTGGAGTCAATGACCTCAATGGTATTTGGCCTATCCAACTCGTCAATGATATCTTGCGCAGCTCTGTTCCAAGCACGCTCATCTAGCTCAATTTCCGGTTCCTCCTGCTGGTACTCCATGAACTTCTCAGAGATAGCCTCTCCGTTGAGCATCTCAGAGTATGCATCCTGTAGGGCTTGATATACCTCGTCGTTGTCATACTCCCCCTCTCCATCGAGGGTTCCATCGGGAGAGTAGCTGAGTTCATCCTGGATTTGTTCAGTGGCAAGCTCCTCTACAATGTGGCTGCGCATGCTGTCGTCAAATGCAGCTTCCTGTGCAGCCTCAAATTGCACGTCGCTATAGTCAGCACTATTGAGAATTCCGTAGTCACGCTGAGCACGATGGAGTCCAGCTACCTCGTCAAGAAGCTCTGAGTCAGACGTTAAAGTTAAAACAGACAGTGGAATAGAGAATCGTGGCTCCCCCTCATCAGCGCAGTATTGCTTCAACTCCGGGGATAGGGAGCGATAGTTGGCTGCATCCATCCGCTCATATCCTTGAGAGATATCTACGTTAACTGCGTAGTTCTTGTCTGCTTCCTCAGATGAGCTCCCTTCTTCTAGGTAGTCTGAATAATCCATCATGAGGGAATCGACATCATCGTAATTCTGGTTTATTGATGTGTCCCTGATGGTGACGGCACCATCATTCATTGCCTCTGCAAAATTATCAGTGATGAAATCTTCCATGCGCTCAATGGATTCCTGCTTCTCCTCTGAAGAGTCCCCTGAAGAAAAGTCTCCTGTTGCGGCATCACGCCCACCAGCTGCGTGTGAGTCATCATGGGCTACTTGAGGTCCATTCCAGTTTGGGTTTTTGCGCCCCCAGAGGTACTGTGGATTATCGTTGGACATTGTTTCTTCTCTCTATCTGTTGGTCTATCTCAGTTGGTGTTTCCTACTGGTTAAGACTGTGCCCTATCGATGATTTCCCCATAGATTGTCCATGCGGGGTTTAGCTCCTTTGGCTTTCCCCATTGCTCAGACTCCCTACCAATTACATCACGCCTATCTCTGAGGGCTTGGAGTCCGTCCTCGCCATTCTCCTCCGCCTTCTTAGCATGGTCTACTGCATCATCGATTATTGCGGATACTGTAACAGCTGTCGCGCCCCAGCAGTGGGGTTGTTCTTGATTTCCCTGGATAGCTCATCAATGCTGTCGTAGTTCACTGAGCTTGGTTGGTGACGACTATTCTTGATATACATCATGATGTTGTGCTTGAGCTCATCGGGTATTACGTACGTCTCAGCGTTATATGCTGCATTGAGCTTGTCATGAAGGTCTTCAAGAGTTTTGTCGGGGTCATCCTCAGAGGCATAAAACGTTACCCTGCTGTAGTCATTCTCAAGGGTGTCGGTGTCCACCGTGAGCCCACGGAACATCGCCCAGTCATTGAGTCCTTTCTCCCAGTCGTAGGTCATATCTGAGTGGAACTGAATATCCTCCCCGGTCTCCTCATTGTGCTCCTCAAGTATACTCTCGATGAATCCTTGGGGGTTGTCCTCAAATTCATACCCCATAGTGACACCACCCTCATCTGCGTAGATGATGGTGGTGTACTCCGCTCCGACATGGGCTGCATCATCTTGCCAAGGGTCCTGAGAGGTGCATTCAGAAAAGTCGATATCCCCCAATTTGGTATCCAAATCAGCATCATCAACGCTGACCTTCTCTGGGGAGGTTGGAGAGGAGGTGAAATCACCAGATGCAGCTCCCCTCCCACCAGACACGATGGAATCTTTGCTGGCTTTGGAAGGTCCATTCCAGTTAGGGTTTTTGCGCCCCCACAGGTATTGCGGGTTATCGTTACTCATTGTGTTTCTCCCTGAAAACTAGGCTATTTGGCTTCTTACGTAAAAACAATAGGATTAGCTGCTAAAAATCATCAATGACTTCTTGGATGTCGTCGCGTGTATTTTCCTCCACTTCCACTGCAGCAAGCCTCCAGTAGTCAGTGTTGTATCGGAACTCCCCTCCATTGTTGACATCCCTGTCGTAATAGTATCGGAGCTCTTCTGCGATGTTTTCCGGAGAGAGTGCCCTGTAGTATGCTTCCTCTAAGTCATCACGAAGATTTTCTTTTTGGTACTCATTAAGGTGGTCAAGCCTTCCATCAACATCAAGTTCAACAACCTTGTCTGAAGCAGAGCTAAAGGACTGTTTCTTGCGCTCATCCTCATCGGAATCAGCGTAGGAAGTTAGCGTAGAGCGCACCTTCTTCCACTCATCGAGGTTATCCATGATGATTCCAGCTAGCTCCTCGTCGGTCTCATACACCATGGTTTCAGTTGGACGCTCATCAAGGACATCAAATCTGCTGAGCTCACCATCACTGGTGGTGATATCTACATCAGAGTGGAACGTTGCATGGGCTTGCCCATCGGGGTCTTCCGTGAAGATAACGTCCCACCCGTGTCCCTTAGCCCATTGAGAGAGCGACTTCTCCCATACTGATTCCCTCATACTCTCAGTGTACTCAAGGTCGTCGTCCTCACCATTAAAGAGCATATTGTACTCTTCTAGCACCCCATCAATATCGCCCTGGGGAGAGGCTTTGAATGTCTGCTCGACGTGCACCATGTTTCCGTCAGCATATAGGCTTACCGGTTCCTCTCCACCATAGGTGACATATGGGTTCTCTTTGGTGTACCCAGATAGGTCAATATCTTTCAGAGGAGTTGTTGGAGTTGATTTGCTGGCTGGAATCTTCCCGGATGAGGAAGTGCCGAAGTCACCAGACGCAGCTCCTCTCCCGCCTGATACGTGTGTGTCTTGGTTGGCTTTAGAAGGACCGTTCCAGTTGGGGTTTTTGCGCCCCCAGAGGTACTGTGGATTGTCATTAGCCATTGTTTCACCATTCCGTTCTTTTCATAGAAGCGTCTCGATGCTTCTGGATAATCTCATCGGTGTTGGGGTACCCCTTTTCGCTAACGATTTGAAAAGCATATTCATGCCAATCGTCATCACCAAAGGAAAATTCATCCCCAAGTGAGGAGGTGCTTTCAAATTTTTGTCGCACCTTCTGTTTCATGTCGTCACTGGTGATGATATCGTCGTAAGCCTCCTCAATCTCAGAGTACACCCTCATTTTCGCCTCATCATCCATCCCCTCAAATTCCCCATCATCCTCCCGGGATGAGAATTCTGAGTATGCTATTTCCCCAACAACTGTGTCGCGCACTGGTTCATCATCAGCGATGTCCTCCACCATGTCGTTGACGGCTTGGTCATACCAATACTCATCAAGCACGGGGGAATCCTGCTGTTGTTCAGCAACATCTGAGAGCTCAGAGATGACTCCATAATCATCCAGGGCAACGCTCAGTGGAAGATAGACGTTAGGTTCAGACTCAGGGCAGTACATCTGCAGAGACGGTGATAAGGAATCGTAATTTGCAGTATCAATCACACTCCCATCCTGCCTGAAGTCCATGGAGATATAGTAGGAGCCGTCAATAGACTCCCTGTTTTCGCTGGACTCCGCCAACCTGCGCTTGTAGTCTCTGGTGAATTCATCAAGTGAGCTAAAGTCTTTGTCGTCATCTTGGTGGTATATTGACACCCTTCCATCAGAGATAGCCTCACCTAGGTAATCGGAGAGATACTCTGCTGTTGCCTCAGCAGCTCTCTCAATTGACGCAGGAGAGAAATCGGTTGATGCAGCCCTCTCCATAAGTACGCTGGAGTTAGCAGAGCTATTCGCCTTGGTGGGACCATTCCAATTAGGGTTTTTACGCCCCCATAGATACTGCGGGTTATCGTTAGTCATTGTGGTGTTCTTTGCGCGTTGTTACTTCCGATACTTGTTAATCATTTTCTGGGAGTCAGGGTATTTGTCTGGTTCAATTGAATCAACGATATCGCAAGCAGCTTCAAACCAGTCATCATTACCAAATTCAAAGCCACCATCGATAGAAGCAGTCCTGTTGAATTGCTCTTTGACCTTCTCTTCGATGGAGTCTTTAGTGATGATGTTAGAGTAGGCTTCTCCAAAATCTTCATAGAGGCTATCCACGTCGTCATCGTCAAGGTCATCAATGACTCCTGAGTCCTCAAGGTCACTCATTTTGGTTTCCACTAAGGTGTCAATGACGTGTTGACGCATCGGTTCATCGTCAGCAACATCGGAGATTGCTTTTTGAGCAGCTTGGTCATACCAATAGTCGTTCAAGATGGATGATTCTTCATACTCCTCTGATACCTCGGAAAGCTCAGAGATAATTGAATCATCATCCATGATGGCACCAAGCGGTACTGAAAGGTTTGGTTCATGGTCAATGCAGTAGTCTTGAAGCGAGGAGGATAGAGAAAGGTAATTCGCTTCGTCTCTAATCGGGTCATCACTGCGAATATCCATGGTGACAAGATAGTCATGCTGTGCCACCTCTGTGTCCCCCTTAGCTCCTGCAAGCTGGTCTCGATAGTCGTCAACAAATTCTTCTAGCGAATTAAAGCTCCTATCCCCTCTGGTTCCATAGAGAACCACTCTCCCGTTAGATATTGCATCCCCTAGGTAGTCGGAAAGGTACTCTTTTGTTGTCCGAACCTCATTTTCTGCACGTGAACCCGAAAAGTCTCCTGATACACGATTCGGAGACGCATCTACACCGTGGGAATCTTGTGCTTTGGAGGGTCCGCTCCAGTTGGGGTTTTTACGACCCCAGAGATACTGTGGATTATCGTTAGCCATGGTTTTTCTCCTAGGTTGAAAATTTTATTCCTGGTATCAAACAATAGGCACGACGTGACACGTGGCAATCCACAGAGATGCGAAAAACCCCCACTGCAGCCGCAATTTAGTGACATGCAGAGGGGGTACCACGCCAGATTCACAATGAGAACCTGGTTTTTCTTAAATCATGCACGATACGCACTCCACCTCAGTTCCCTCAATAGCCTGGGTCTTGGTTCTCACGTAATACAGGGTCTTCTGGATACCGGAGTACCACGATGTGCGTGGGTCGTATAGGGCTACCTTCCCATACTCATTCTTCACCTTGTCTCGTCCAAATGCGTAGACATAAGCCCTGTTGACCTCCCTGGTTGTAGCCTTGGACTCATTGGTGTTGTTGAAGAAGAGGGTTGAGGAAATTCCCTGGTCAACGTGCTTTTGAGCTACGGCATAGGTGTCGATAACCTTCTGGTAGCCGATGGAGTATGCGTCCTTGTAGTATTCCAGGTTGTCATTGGTGAGTCCATATGCAGGGGAGTAGATTCTTCCCAGCTTGGATTCCTTTCTGACTTCCACAGCGGAAACCACAGGGTGCAGAGAGCTGGTAGAGAAATTCACATAAGAGATGCTTCCTGTTGGGGCAACAGCAAGCAGGTAGGCATGGTAGAGACCATGCTGTTGGATTTTCTCCTCAAGTCGAACCCAATCTTCTTGACGAGGGAACCACTGCCCGTTGTCCTCGAAAATATGCGTGATTTTCTCCGTGTGAGGGAACGTCTCCCACACACCGGTAGTGTAGTACTTCAGGGCTTCGCTGCGCTCGCCTCCAGGCTGGATAGCGTACCCTGATTTGTCGAAATCGTAAAACTTCTCTCCGGTTTCCTTGGCGATATCAGCACTGGTATTTAGTGCATGGTAACGCATGGTGGCGAAGAAAACGTTAACGAAGTCAAGTGCCTCCTTGGAACCATAGTGAATCTTGTTTTCACCAAGGAAACCGTGGAGGTTCATAGCACCAAGACCAACAGAGTGAGATAGTTCATTCCCCCTCTTAACGGGTGGAACAATGGACACATCAGATAGGTCAGTCACACTGGTGAGCGCCCTGATGGACGTGGAAATGGTGTCGCTAAGGTTGTCGGAGCCCATAGCCTTAGCGATGTTGACAGAAGCTAGGTTGCAGGAGATATCCCTTCCCACATGGTCATACTCGCTGGCTGCATCAAAGGTTGACAGCTCGGAGGTCTGCAAAATCTCAGAGCAGTTATGGACGATAATCCCATTTGCAATAAAGCTATTGCCTCGCGGGACGGCAATATCAAAGACATCTTCAGCGCCACATGGTTCTACTGAAACAACTCTGTCAGTTGATGATACAGGGTTGTCGTCAGCGCCTGATTGGGTGAGTAGAACATCCCCTGGTTTCAACTCAGAGAGCTTCTTCTCGATGATTTTCTTTCCGTTGTCCACAAAGAAGACGTGTTCTGTGGTTCCCTTGATTGTCTTCCCTCCCTCAGTGGTGAGCTTCATGACTTCGTGGTTCACAGATGTCCTCACCACCTGGGTAGATTGTACAGCTTCTACCCCATTGGCACTTCTATCACCGGAGAGAATTCGACTATCAGAAATCACCGTAAGGAAATCACTCTGAGTCTTGTCACCCATTTCCAATGAGCCATGCTTCTTCCATAGTGTGTCAAGCCTCTCATAACCAGACGAGGTGAGAATCTTTGTGTCTCCGGTTAGACAAAGATTGGAATATGCAATTCTATTGCCATCGATGTAGTGGAACCTATTTGCAGTGTCCTCAAACAGGAGGTAAGGGTACCCTGATTCAAACTGCAGTTCCGCCACCGTCTGGAAGAATTTTCTGGCGTTAATCTTGGACTTCTCGATGCGCGGATTATCCACCATCTCGTCATACTTCTCGGTAACGGAAATCTCCGTCATCGGAACGCCATACTCACGCTCAACATCGTAAGGAGAGAAGAGGTACATGTCTTCGTTGTTTCGAGCCAGCTCAAATGCCTTATCAGAGATAACCACTCCGATAGAGAGCGTCTTGATGCGGATTTTCTCATCAGCATTCTCCCTCTTGGTGTCCAGAGCTCTCATGATATCTGGGTGATGACAGGATAGGTAAACGGCACCTGCACCCTGTCTAGCCCCTAGCTGATTGGCATAGGAGAAGGAGTCTTCTAGGATTTTCATGATGGGAACCACACCGGAAGATGCACCCTTGATTCCCTTGATGGGAGCACCCTGCTCTCTGATATTTGTTAGGCAGATTCCCACTCCACCGCCATTTTTGGATAACTGAAGTGAGTTGGTGACGGTACGAGAGATGCTCTCAAGGTCATCAGAGACGTTAAGCAGGAAGCAGTTGTGAACAGAAATACCCTCTGCAAGATAGGAGTGGTCTTCCTCTACCTCAAGATTATATACCTTGTCTATTGGGGAAGAAGTTTCCTTCCCAAGAACCCTAGATAGCATTCCATGACCATCTCTGTGCTGGAAGTTGTTGATTCTCTTTGGTTTGGAGGGTTCATGGAATCTGGATAGATTCTTCGCCACATCAATGATGAAGTCGTAGTTTGCTGAAGATAGACTCCTTAAGAATAGGCTTGTTGTCCGGTTTCCAGACTGGTTTTCATAGTCCCTCATCCCCGGTGTGAGCCCAATAGAGATAGAGAGGTCGTGAAGTTGTCGGACAAGTTGTGGGTTTACCAAATCCATGAGGACTTTATCCTCAAATGTGCATCCATCTCCACGGAATGCACCAATTAAAAGACCCCGAATAAAGTCGTCGTTGCAATGGTAGTACTCGCTGGATAGAAGCTTCTTGTTGTATCCAGTGCCCATGATGTCAAAGACAATATTTGCAACAAAAACAGAGTTTACGCTGATTTTGCAGCTATGGTCATTGCTATTGACACTGATTGCTGGCTTGATTCCGAAGATACTCTCGCAGAGACCAACAATGTCATCAATGAAGTCCTTCTCATGTTCTCCAAGCGTAAATACTACAGAATTTTTAACGTTGTCAACGTGCCTTGCTGAAGTGTACCCCTCTGAGAGGTAATACCCCATAAATCTTCCGAAGTCTTCATTAACGTTGATAAATCTCTTGACCGGCTTGATTCTTGGAGAGTATTTTCTTCCAGTCCTTTGTTGCTGTTTCCTGCTGGTGGTGTATTTTACCATGCCATCAGATTCATCATATACGTATGTGCTGTATTTATCACTGGGGTCGGTGACTCTCCCAATGGCTGGCATACCGGCAACATAGTCCATGACATCAATAGTTCTTTGCTCGCCATGCCTAGTCTGCCTAGGCATGAGAACGTAATCCTTCCCTACCTCGATATCCCTAGCTTCAATCCAACGGAAGTTATCATCGGGAACATTGTTGTCCATGTTGATGGGAGCATCGTCGTCCCATTCTTCTCTCCAGACAAGAACAGGATGGTTTTCTGTCATGGTTACAGCGGGAGACAACGAAGGCTTGATAGTAACCATCTTCCTGTCGTTATCGTTTTCAATTACTTTATACACAGCCTTGGTGTTGCCAGAATGGGTTACCACCCTGTCGCCAACAGTGATGGATTCAATAGGCTTTCTTTCTCCGCCTTCCATCGTCACCATTGTCCCTGCCGGGAAACAGCTAATATGCATGCCACGATTTTTAATTCCAGCGTTCAAGAAAGTGGGGGTTGCTGGTTGGAACCTATTGGTGATAATCTCGTCAACAATCTTATCAGCCAGCTCTGTGTCCCCGCGACCTAGGTAGAGCCCATTCATTACGACCCTATCCTCATAACGCTCCAGATACCTCTTCCCATCCTTTGTTTTGAGTGCATACTGATTGTAGAATTTCAGAGCGGAAATCAGGGTTGGGAAGCGGTACTTGCGCTTGTAGGTTTTCTTCAACAAGCTGATGATGAAGTCAAACTCATAGTTGCCCAAAACATTTGGGTCATAATAATTGTGGTCAATGAGGTACTGCACCTTCTCCTCAAGGTCGGTGAAGTACACGGTATTGGGGTTGACATGCTGGAGGAAGTACTGGCGTGCTGCTTCCTTATCTTTGTCAAATTGAATCTGATGATTTTCGTCCCATAGGTTCAGCTGGGCATTGAGGTCAATGAAGCTTTCACGCACCCCTCCATCATCGATGATGCCAAACGTTGTTTCTGGAATATCTCGTGCCATAAATGCCGTCACCCTTCGATAAACATGATGGTATTCTTTGTGTCCCCTGCTGGATGGAGTTCTTCTTTTTGCTCCATCTGCGTGGCTTACCACATTGACAATAGCGTCAAGGAAAGAGTCATTTCACACCTTCAAGCGTGTGCTCGCCACCTTCTGCAAGGGGTTGGATATACCACTCTACCAGGCGTTTACCTTGAGTGGAGAAAACAACAGCCCACCTGCATAAACACCGTTTACTGCTTCGAGCTCTCGGTGCTACAGGTAGGCTATTTCAGAGTAGTGTAGTCAGGAGGCGTTAGCCTCTGATTACTTCAGAAGAGAGAGAACCTTTGAGAAGAATGAGCCCTTTTCCGTTTCTCCTCCTGTTTTAACCTCTGGTCCTGCGATATCATCTTCCTCGCTGACGGAGATGGACTCTCCACCATCAGAGCGAATCCAGGAAGGGTTGTGCGCCTTGGAATCATCGGTGTACCCACCGGAGTCCCTTTGTTCAGAAACATTGGTTACTCGATTTGATGAAGAAGAGTCCGTGGATGGTGAACGCGGACCATCAGCATTGGAAATTGGTGGATTTCCATTGGAGTCAGGAAAGAGTGAGTCCCAGTCAATGTTACTTCCTCCACCAGTTCCCCCACCTGGAGTGGTAGTTTCTGGGGTAGATGTTTCTGGAGTGGTAGTTTCTGGAGTGGTAGTTTCTGGGGTGGATGTTTCCGGAGTGGTAGTTTCCGGAGTGGTAGTTTTCTTATCTTCATCCTTATCTTCATTATTGTCGTTTGAGTCTTCATCGCCATCAGCCTGGTCTTCATCTCCAGCCTTGGTTAGCACGGAATTCCCATTGACATCCTTGAAGAAAAAGTCCTTCACATCTTTGGCGGAGTGCAGGGTGCTAGTGACCTCTATGGTCACCACAGTGTCTCCAGAGTAGGTGACATCCTGGTCAAAAGTGACAATATGGTTACCCTTTCCATCCGCCTTGATGTGCACCATATTGTTCTCGCCAACAGCTGAACCATTGACTGAGACAGAGGCTTTTGCGTCCCCGCCGACAATGCCGTTTCCGACGATGAAGCTATCCCCCTTGGAGATATCCCCCTTAACCGTAAATGACAAGGATGCAACGATATTGACTGGAGCGTCATTTGTTGGTGACAGAGCCTTGATATCATTTAGGCTGAGCTTTGCTCCACCCTTGGTGAATGACATTCCGGTCAGAGACAGCTTTCCACCAGAAAGGGCATCAAGTGAACTATTGAGGGTGGAATCTACGGTTGCGTTCACCCCTGCTGGTGATGGAATGCTTTCAGGTGTGGAGGCATGTGCTATTGCACCAGAAACTAGTGTTGATGCACCAGCAGCAACCATTGCACCGCCCAGCACCGCTGCTGTTGTCTTGTTGAGTCGCTTAGAATTCATATTGTGATTCCCATTTCGTGACGTAGACCTACATGTGATTACTATCAAGGGTATCATCTTGAGCACTCATTTTGCAGTTACACGCTGTTTTTCACGGTGCACACATCCGTGGTAACATTAGTTGTTCGTCAGGAGCCTGGTTGCTCCCATATATCTATGGTATCAGCATGTTTATTCTAGAGAGAGGGATACGGGCACACATGGAAAAGCTATCACACCTATCGACAGAAAAATCGGTTCTATCCACAGTTCTCAACAATATTGACCTGGGGTGGCTAGGGCACGTCCTTAGGGTGGCTGGGAACAATCCAGCTGATATCTTCTCCAGTCATACCCATAGAGCTATCTTCCAGGCTGCAGATGAGGTGTGTGCCAAAATGGAGTATCCATCTGTGGCTGCTGTCACAGACCGAATTAAGGAGAGATACTCCTCTGTTATCGAAAATCCCGATGACGCTATTTCAGCTATTCTGCTCTACCCATCTCTTAGCTCTGTTGAGCAGGTTACCTCTTCAGTAGAGGAACTTTCTTCCCTCAGAGAAATTCGCAACCAGATTTCCGGCATGGAAGAAATCATCCAGGACATCGGAGACAGTGATGTTTCCGCCACCCCTGATGATGTCGCCACTAGACTTCAAGGAATCATCGATAATACCAACGTCACCACTACGGTGGAGACATTTGGTGACATTGCAAGCGATATCCTTGCTTCCCCAGCCCCCATGTGGAACGTGAAGACGGGGATTGAGGTTATTGACAGAGCACTGGGTGGCAACGGACTGGAGTCAGGGTGCTTTACCATCGCAGCAGCACGTCCAAAAGTGGGTAAGACCATCCTGATGAACAACTTGATTCACACCGTGATGGAAAACGGTGCCATCCCGCTGGTTCTCAACCTGGAGACCAAGAAGGTGGAATTTTTCGCCAAAATGGTGTCTCGACATATTGCTGATAAAAACATCCACTGGGGAAAAATCAAGAGCTATCTCACCGAGCAGGAAATGGAATATCCATTAGACCAATCGGAGATTGATAAAATCGAGGATGGGTTTCGATGGGCACAGGAACAGGAATGGTTGGTATCCTTCGATAAGAGCATGTCTATTCATGATGTTCATGCGCTTGTGATGAAGGCGAAAGCAACCTATCCTGCGGATGCTAAGATTGTTCTATTTGTGGATTACATTCAGCTTCAGGTACAAAACTCACTCCAGGAGCGCGAGGAAATCACCAACTGGTCACGATTCTATAAAAAACTTGCTGGTAGCATGGATATCTCTGTGTTTGCGCTCGCTCAGGTTAACCGTGGTGCAGCAGACCAACCACCACAGGTGCATCAGCTTCGTGGTTCCGGTTCCCTGGAACAGGATGCGGATACAATCCTCCTTCTTGACCGTCCTCATACTAGAGAGCCAGAAGATGACAAGAAGACTCCCCCGTACCAGCTAGACGTTGACGCTAGTACGTCTCGACTGGCACAGGGGGAGAAGGAGTCGTGTTTTATCGACGGAGGCATTCAGTTGGTGACGAACATGCCGGAGCATCTTCGCACCGACAACCTTGAGAGTGACTTCGACATGCAGGATATCTAGAAATAAGAGGGGCTACTCAGCCTTCTTGAGGAGCATCCACCCGTCTAGCTCCATCTCCTCATATCCTTCGTCGTCCTCATCAACTGAGTATACTGATACTACAGCATATGTTCCTGGGTTGGAGACGATGTTTCGCGCAGCTCCTGAACCTGACAGTGATTCTGATGGGTGATTCACTGGACCATTATAGCCATGTTGTCCAGTGATTCCTTCTACTGGAGTCCACCCTTCCCTCTCAAGTCCGTTGATATAGTCGTCAATATGCCCGTAGTTTCCCTGCTCTGGAGGGTATTCACCAGTGTCTGTTGCCACTCCATTCTCATCGATGGTAATGCTGGTGCTATCAAGTTCCAAGTAGTCATCAAGGTTGTCAACCAGCGTTGACTTGGTTGAGCTCCAATCGCTAACCGCTGCATCACGAGTGGCACCGGAAGCACCCGCTGAACCGGATGATGCAGCCGATGGTTGGTAGTCAAGGTTTTCCTTGCCAAACACTACTCTTGGACCGTCTGCTCCTGCGTGAACGCCTTGCTTATTGGTCATAGTCTTGTGCCCCCTTACGCTTGTTTTGTCAATCGTTTCTTCCACATAACAATAGTTATGCCAACAAAAAGAGGAGAGACGCCACCATTATGGTGTCTCTCCTTATTGCATGAATGTGAGTCTCGCTATTAAGCAGGCGTAGGGGTAGACATCGCCAACATGACCAGAGACACGCTTCGCATCTGCTCCTTGGTCAGCGTCATGGAGCCATCCAGGATAATTGGTGAACCGTTCACGCTCACGCTGAGGTGAACACCGGAACCATCCTTTACCCATGCTCCACGCACATCACCATGGGTGTACGCAGACAGCTCACCATCCTTTAGGGACTTCTTTCGTACTGGGTTGGGAACCTCCTTGGAGGATACGGCAATAGAGCCATGAAGGATATCCATTTCCCCAGCAAGCTTCGCTGACTTGGAGCGCTCTTCGGAGAGCATGTCGTTTACCAGGAGGTAATTTCGCTCTAGTTCCCGTACTCCAGAAGAGTAGTCCAGCTCACGTGCCTTCTTGGTGGTGGCGGTGCGGATGTTCATGCGATTAGATTCGTTGATGCTCATTCTTTGATTCTCCTTGATGTTTTGACTGTCACCATTTAGGATAGGCACTCTCCCCCGCTGCTGTCAAGTAACTCACTTGATTTGGTGGTCACATGTGAAAACGCACCCCCTGTTGCAATAGACAGAGGGTGCGCAATTGTTATAGGGGAGGGTGTTCCTATGCCCCCAGTCGAATCTCAATGAACTTTACGTCACTCTTGCTGAGGTCATTTTCCTTGAGGAACTTACCCTGAGCATTGACAACATCATGAGCAACAACATGAACTGACTTGACGTGCTCAGAAGCCAGCTTATTGTTGTTCTCCTTGATATCGGAACGTAGCGCATAAACA
>ERZ1673699.1657-NODE-1657-length-17025-cov-6.485268_pt1 | contig 17025 bp, 16 predicted proteins | sample MGYA00580229_ERZ1673699 | MGnify/ENA primary metagenome ERZ1673699 (study PRJEB41218, sample SAMN15661785) | gut metagenome | host: Homo sapiens | place: Canada: London | collected 2015-08-20/2019-03-30 | study: EMG produced TPA metagenomics assembly of... | reverse complement strand
GCTGTTGCCATTGGCGTATTTTCTGCTCGTACTGCTGCTTTTGGTTGATGATGCCAATGGAGTCGATGCACTTGTTCATACCGATGGAGTTCTTCCAGTAATTAGCACTCTGCGCAAACTTCGAATCATACTTGATACGCACGCCCTCATCTGCTCGCATATGACGAGTCATAATGGCTTGCTTTACACCTCTCACCTGTGCTCGAGGTGTGTTCAATGCATCTCTACGTTCACGAATACCATAGGATGAGAGGTAACGATTGGTAGACCCAGGATAACCAATCGTCATAGAATAGTCCCCGTCTTTATATCCATGCAAACTAACAGGTGCCCAATATTTGGGTCGATAAGGCACATTATCCTTAGAATATTCGGCTGGTCCATTCGTCTTTTTATCAGCATAAATACGAAAAACAGAGAAGTCACAAGTTTGTCGTGGCCACATCCAGTTATCGGTTTCGCCGCCGAATTTGCCCATCGATTTGGGCACAGCAAATACCAGTCGCAGGTCGTTGAACTGCCGATAGGTGGTGGCATAGTAAGTGTTGCCCTCGTAGAAGGCGTCAATTCCTATGTGCAGTGTTTTGTCAATGCGCTTGATGGAGTCGCTCATGGCATTTTGTATCGAGTCGAGTATTGCGTTCTGTCGCTCGGTGGTGAGATTGTCAAAGTCTAACTTTCTCAGCTTGTCGGTAATGTCTTTCTGCTCGACCATGAAGCTCACGAACATGTCTTTGTTAGGTAGTTCCTCGTCATAGCTCTTGGCATAAAAGCCATTTTTCATATAATCGTGTTCTACAGTGGAGTGACTGCGAATACCTTCAAATCCACAATGGTGGTTAGTAAATACCAAACCATTGGGCGACACAACTACGCCAGAGCAATAACCAGAAAAGTTGACAACGGTATTCTTGATAGCATGGTCACTAAAATACAAGTCATTATAAGGCATTTGGAATCCTTCTGCCTGCATCTGTTCATACACAGCTTGCGGCAAGTTGTACAAGGTCCACATGCCTTCATCGGCACTTGCCACATTAGCAGCAAGAAGTCCGGCAAGGAGTAATGTTGATTTCTTCATTCTTTTTATTTAGTTGATTTCTTAAAATATTTTCCAATAACGGGCAACTGGTATAATGGGAAGTCCATCTTGACAATATACGAGACGAACAATATTATGAATAAGGTGTTTACCCCCAATGCTGCTGCGCTGGGGAGCATTTGATTGAAGAGCGTCATGGCAGCAAAACATACCACTGCTAACGCCACATACTTAAAAATACTCTTCATTGGATAGTTGATTGGGTATTTGCGTTGTCCCACCACATACGACAAGATCATGGCAACACCATAACCAGTAAAGCCAGCCCATGCACAAGCGATATAGCCATAGCGAGGAACAAAAATAACATTTATCGCTATCAATACCGCACATCCAATGCCAGAGAAATAAGCTCCCCATATTGTTTTATCAATCAGTTTATACCAGAAGGACAAATTAAAGTAGACGCCCATCATCATTTCGGCTGCCATGACAATAGGTACCACTTGCAATCCTGCCCAATAATCTTTTCCTATCAGATAACGCAACACGTCCAAATAACCTACAACCACCAAAAAAGCAAGAAGTGTAAAGATAATGAAATACTTCATTGCCTTGGCATAGGTAGCTCGATTATCCTGCTCTTCAGATTTGCCAAACACAAAGGGTTCGTAAGCAAATCGAAAAGCCTGCGTAATCATCGCCATAATCATGGCTATCTTACTGGCTGCTCCGTAAATACCCAGTTGCATCAAACTGTCGTCTCCCTTATAAATATGGGGGAATAAAATTTTATCAGCTGTTTGATTCAATATACCTGCCAAGCCTAACACTAAAATAGGCCAACTGTATGAAAGCATGCGCCGCATGAGGGCTGCATCAAAATGATAAGGCACACTGGTCAACTCTTTCCAGAGCAAAGGTATGGTGAGTGCCGAACAAGCCAAATTGATATAAAAAGCATAACCCACTCCTACCGAAGGCTGATAAATATGAGACATCAATTCAGGATGAGAAGCATACAGGGCTGGAAACAACAGATAGTACACCAAGTTGAGCGAAATATTCAGAACAATAATGAATACTTTGATCGATGCAAACTTGATAGGACGACTCTTAAAACGAAGGTAATCGAATGGAATGCACAAGAACGAGTCAATAGCCACCGTGAGTGCCATCACCCAAATATATGACGGATGATGGGCATAACCCATGAACGAGGCAATGGGCGAAAGGAACAAAAGTACTAACAAGAAGAAACCCAAAGCTCCTGCCCCCACGGTAATAAGCGTAGAGGAATACACACGATTCGCATTTTCCCCCGACTTGTTGGCAAACCTAAAAAAGGTGGTTTCCAATCCAAACGTCAATATGACGAGGATTAAGGCTGTTATGGCATACATATTTGTCATGATGCCATATTCTCCACTCGCAGATGCCAGTTTTATGGTATAGAGTGGTGTGAGCAAGTAGTTGAGAAATCGTCCTACAATACTACTCAGTCCATAAATGGCTGTATCCTTTACTAATGACTTTAGATTTGACATGGTGTTTTGTTATTAGTTGACGAGTTGACAAGTTGACGAGTTGACAAGTCTATTAGTTGGTTAGTTGACAAGTTCAGAAGTTGACAATTCCGTTGTTTCTTCAGTGCCGATGAGGAAATATTGATAATCTATGTAATTCATTTCTCTATAAACTTTTAACTCAAAAACATAAAAACTAAATAACTCATCAACTCGTCAACTTGTCTACTCGTCAACTTGTCTACTAAAAAAACATATACGCAATGGCTATTGCCGCAATGACTCCTGCTAAATCTGCCAGCAATCCACACACCACAGCATGACGAGAATAACGGATATTTACACTACCGAAATACACTGCCAAGATGTAAAACGTTGTATCGGTAGACCCCTGAAAGATACAACTTAAACGTCCTACAAAAGAGTCTGCACCGTATGTTGTCATGGCATCCACCATCATTCCGCGTGCCCCACTACCTGAAAGCGGTTTCATCAGTGCTGTAGGTAGCGCTCCCACAAATTCGGTATCGCCCCCAACAGATGCCACACACCATTCAATGCCTTCTACCAAAAGGTTCATAGCACCCGATGCACGAAACACACCAACACCCACGAGAATGGCTACCAAATAAGGAATGATTCGTACAGCTGTTGTAAAACCCTCCTTGGCTCCTTCGATAAAAGCATCGTACACATTCACTCTCTTGCGCAAGCCGGCAAAGATAAACAGCACAATAATCGTCATGAGCAAAATGTTGGCTACACTGGTGCTCACCACGTTCATGGTATCCTTACTCATCTGTCCAAAACTCCAAATGATGAGAGCCACGAGTACGCTCATACCTCCCAAGACACCAACCATCACTTTATTGAGAAGATTGATTCTTTGATAAAGAGAGGTGATAACGATACCTGCCAGAGTAGAAAAGAAGGTGGCTAACAAGATAGGGATAAAGATATCTGTGGGCTGTGCTGCTCCCAGTTGCGCCCGATACACCATGATACTCACAGGTATCAATGTCAGTCCTGAGGTGTTCAGAACCAAGAACATAATCATGGGATTGGTAGCTGTATCCTTCTTGGGATTGAGTGTTTGCAACTGTTCCATGGCTTTGAGTCCTAACGGCGTGGCTGCATTATCAAGCCCTAACATGTTAGCGGCAATATTCATAAAAATACTTCCCGTAACAGGATGTCCCTTAGGGATGTCGGGAAAGAGTTTAGTAAACACGGGTGAAAGTATGCGTGACAAGACAGCAATCACTCCACCTTTCTCGCCTATCTTCATGATGCCAAGCCACAACGACAACACTCCTGTTAAACCCAAAGAAATCTCGAAAGCGGTTTTCGATGAGTCGAAGGTTGAGTTCATCATAGCGGGAAAGACTTCCATGTCGCCCATGAAAATCATTTTCAACAAAGCAATTACAAAAGCTATGATGAAAAATGCTACCCAAATATAATTCAATACCATAGGCTGCAAAATTAAATAAAAATGACGGCACACCCAAGCAATCAGATGTTTTTTCAGTCTTTTGCACACGGCTCTTTCGTGAACGACAGCTATTTTTCCATCGAAAGGCACCAACAAAACAGCGTTTGTAATATAGGATTGGTATGCTGTATGAAAGGAAATTAAATGCTGAATTTTCTTTACAATGTGCTTCTCATAACTCGCGTGTAAATCACCAAGGGCAAAGTTGGTCGCAAATACGCTAAATTTGAGGAAGTTTCGTAACCCACTGTTATTGAATTTGTTATACTTAAATCATCTCTTTCTTTTTGCAATTTTACCACTCTTTTGCGACTGAAGCATTGAGATAAGGGTGCTATTTGCATGCTTTAATGCCGTTGAAGCATGTGAATAACACCTCTATTGAGTGCTTCCAAGACCGCTAAGTCCATGTTTCAGCTTGAAAAGACGTTTATTTTGCTCAAATCAGTGCATTTTTGCATGTCGTTTGCCTATTAAAATTTTCTATTTTGAAGATTTTAGATGGTCGTTTTTTGGTAAAATAATAAGACAAAAAGCAACAGATGTCTTCACCAACAAATCATTAAAGTTTAATATCTCCTCATACATCTCACTCAAGCTGCGAACCCACACAAGTTTGCTTTTTTGTTGCAAATCGTTTTTATATGTGAAAAGATGAAATTTTGTTTGCAGGTCAACTGAATGCGTATTATCTTTGCAAAAGGTGGACACAAAGCTTCTCTCGAAGATAAGCACAGCATTCTCTGGAGAGGAGCAAGGGGCGATGTACCATTTTAACTAAATAGAACTCAGGTTAACAAGACCTGCAAACCCCTGCCGTTGTGTGCACTCCTTCCATAAGCTCAAAATAAAATCACTCATGAAGCTAAACAAACTTTTATCCATTTTTCTCTTCTTGTCGCTCACCATCAACACATCTGCACAGCGCGTTTTAGAAATGAACATCTGGAACGGACGTGTCCCCCATCCCACTGGCGTGGATACCGATACGGCAAAGATGCGTGTATATCTACCAGATGCCAAGCGTGCTACGGGGCGTGCCATCGTGATTTGCCCCGGCGGAGCCTATTCCAAACTTTCCATGGAAAACGAAGGTACGGCATGGGCACCATTCTTCAATGACATGGGGATTGCGGCAATTGTACTGAAATATCGGCTACCCAATGGGGTAGCACAAGCACCTATCAGTGATGCAGAACAAGCCATGAGACTGGTAAGGCAACATGCACAGTCGTGGCACATCAATCGAAACGACGTGGGCATTATGGGGTCGTCGGCAGGAGGTCATTTGGCTTCTACCATTGCAACACATAGCAGAGGAGATGCCAAGCCCAACTTCCAGATTTTGTTTTATCCTGTCATTACGATGATGCCTGACTTTACCCACAAAGAGTCGCATGACAATTTGTTGGGACATAAGCCAAGCAAGCGTGAGGAGCGTGAATATAGCAACGACATACAGGTAACACGTGTCACGCCTAAAGCCTTTATTGCTTTGTCAGACGATGACAATGTGGTGCAACCAGCAAATGGTGTGAACTATTATTTTGAACTATATCGCCACGATGTACCTGCCTCGTTGCACGTTTATCCCTCTGGAGGGCATGGATATGGATTTGATAGTAGGTATAGATATCACGTAGAAATGCGTTTGGATCTGCAAGCTTGGTTACGTAGTTTCTAATGGCTCTTCCTGTAATCATACGTTTCGCCCCATGAACAAATATTTTATCAGCTGTCTATGGCTCTTGTTGAGTACTGCTACGACAGCGTTTGCCGAGAATTGGTTAGCCGCTATCAACGATCATGTGTTTCTTTACGAGTTGTCTATTCCTGGGACACACGATGCTTGTACGGGGAACGGATTTGTTGAAAAAGACGAGAGGACAGGCAAACAATATGCGCTCACTCAAGATGTAAGTTTGGGTAACCAATGGAAGTCGGGAATTAGGGCGTTTGACTTGCGCCCTGCCGTGCATATAGATTCCGTTGGCAATCCGTCGTTAGCTATTTTTCATGGAACATGGCAAACACGTCTTTCCATGGAAGAGACACTTGTCACGCTACGCGACTCATTGCGAAAGAACCCATCGGAGTTTGCTATTGTCCTGATGCGTCACGAAAACAGTGCTGACAAAAACGATGAGCGGTGGGCAGGACTCATGACAGAGTTGTTACATGCCCCTGCTTTTGAAAACTTGTTTGTTGCATATCACCCCCATTTGACCTTGGGCGAGTTGCGTGGAAAAATTTTACTGTTGAGTAGAGATGTGTATGCGGACAAACCGATTGGCGCATATGTACGTGGCTGGTCGCACGAACCCGACTTTGCACTGCAATCTAAAGGCGAATTATATCATGAAGACAGTCAGGGTGCGCTGTATGTGCAAGACTTCTATGATACCAGCGAGGGGAAACAAGCGGTAGCCTTAAAATGCCAAAGTATAAAGCGTTTATTGGACTTCTCTACAACGTCAAAGCAGCAAGAAAATGCGCGCTGCCCCCTTGTTATTAACCATACTTCGGGTTATGCAGAGAGTGTCATGGTACGAGGCGAGCGGATAGCGACATCAGAAGGCTATAGAAAAAACGCCTCCATCACCAATCAGTATTTCATTCATTATCTAAAAAATCTTTCACATACAGGGGCATTGGGTATCATCATGATGGATTATGCTGGGGTAGACATCTCTGGACGCCATGAAGTCAAGGGATTCACATTGACCAAAGAAATCATCGCCCATAACTTTCGTAACGAAAAAAGGCCATCATCAATTCCTCAAAGGAATCTCTGATAGCCTTTTATAAGTGTTGTAGGTGCGCATCAGCATCCTGCCGCTGATGCGTTAGTTGCCCCATACGTGAGCACACCCGACCTTCGTTTTCGTATTTTATAACAGCGACTCAATCTCTGCGTTGATATTCTTGATTTGTACATCTCGCTTTTGCAACGTATTGTTTTTATCAATGATAAAGAACGTAGGAATGGATTGTATGTTGTAATTGGTCAGTATTTGCTGTTGCTCATCTTCGGCTGCATATACATTTATCCACGGCAATGCCGCTGTTTGGGTCTTCCAAAAGTGTTCGTTGGGGTCAACCGATACTTGGTAAATCTCAAAACCACGCTCATGGTACTTATTGTACAGTTCGCGAAGCATCATAATACGCTGGGTAGACTCCTTTGAAGCAAAAATATGAAAATCTAATAACACTACTTTCCCCTTTAAGTCGCTAAGCTTGCGAATGTTTCCACGGTTATCGGGCAGGACGATGTCAATGAGACCGGTGGTAGCCATCTTACTGGCATCGATTACTTTCTGTTGATTGTTGCGGATGATTCGCACATCTTTCATCCCCTCAATTGCAATGTTATGAAGGTTCTCTCCTCGCTCTGCATGTGGATAATAGGTGTCCCAACTGGTGGCAACAGCTGCATAAACCTTTATATCGTCCTCATTAGTTCGTGGATTGAACACCAACACATTGGCGTCACCCCAGTGAATAGTCTGGAAAAGGGCAAAGTACGCATAAGCTTTCATGGGTTCTTTGAAAATGTAGTTCAGCTTAACATCGTTTTTATAAGCTGCCATGACCTTGTGCAAACTGTCGTCCATGACCTCGGAAGTAAGGTTGATATTTTGGGCAATGTTGTTCACCAAAGCCTGCAAGCCCATTTGCTTCAAAGTAAGTTCTTTTATCTTCGAACAGTTGTCAGAGCCGTTTACTTCATATTGTGACGCCATCGTTGGATACGAAGCCTTTACCTGAACAGTCTCGGTAGAGTCGATGGACAGGTTAATAATTTGTCCAGCAATGCGCAAACGATAAAACTCGGGAGCCTCAGGTGCTTTCTCACTAAAACTAAATGCACCGTCTTCGCCTAATTTCACCGAGTCGAGAACCTTGGGACCATTCAGCCCCATGTTTTCAAAATATAAAGTAGAATCTTTCGCTTGTGCGATGTTGCCATTGATGTTGAACTTCTTCTGCGTACAAGAAACAGAGCATAATGCCGCTAACGCAAAAGTAGCTAAGCAGAAAATATTTCGCAATGTCTTTTTCATATATACCTTGTTTGATAACGTGTAATGATTGCTGCAAAGATAAATCAAATAATTGAGATACGGAGCAGTGTGCAATATTTTTTTCCTTTTCGACTTTTGGTTTTGCAAGTGTGAAGGCACAGAGTTTCCAACACATCATCGTCATCGTATAAAAATCTTTGAAAAGAGTGCGTACCTTTTATTTTTATTTGTATCTTCGCCACATCGTTCATTGCGAAAGTGGCTTTTATTCGAACTTTGGGACAAAGCTATTCTTCTATCACTAAAACTAACAAAAGATGTTCAAAATTATTCAACAGTCAGATTATAAGGTAAACAAATGGAGCGGTGGCATCACAAGAGAGCTGTTCATCCTTCCTCACGACAGTAGTCTTGCAGAGAGAAACTTCAACCTGCGAATATCGTCAGCGGTGATACACCTCACGGAAAGTACTTTTTCTGACTTTTCACACTATCAGCGCTTTTTGTTACCTGTTGAGGGAAACATCACCTTATATATAGATGGGCGTGCGCACCAACTGAGTAATGACCTTCCTTTCGCATTCGACGGGAGCAAAAGTGTTCGTTCGGTAAACAGCAGTGGGGCTATCGATTTCAATGTCATTTGCCTAAAAGACTACAAAACAAAGGTTACTGTCGTCCACAATGGAGAGAGCGAAAAGAACACCACCACCTTTATTTTTGCCCTCGAGGACATTGATATCAATGGCAGAAAGGTGGAGAAATACAATTCTGTTCTCACATCCGAGCCTTACAAGTTTACAGGAAAAGCAGTGGTCGTCGAAATTCCTTGAGCTGTAGTTTCGGCTGATACAAGAAAGAAATCTTATTGAATAAGTCAGAAAGTTCATCCAAAAGGAGGACTGTTTCAATTATTTTTTGTATCTTCGCCATACCAAACGTTGGGTAGAAGATATTGAATACGTACAACATCAATAGACGCTCAACGCATGGCAACGCAATGGACAGTGAAATGTTGCCCAGAAATTCTTTTATGAAAACCATCTAAACGCATCCACATGAAATTAGCAGAAGCACTAAGTATTCGGAAAGATTTGCAAAAGAAGATAGACCAACTCAAAACTCGGTTGGTACAGAACGTTAAAATTCAAGAGGGAGATGAACCCGCTGAACATCCTGACGAGTTGCTAAAAGAGTTGGACGACTGTCTCATTCAACTCCAAAAGTTGATGTTGCAAATAAATATCACAAACATTCAAACCCAGCATAATGGGCGTACATTAACCGATATGATAGCCGAACGAGATGTACTCACAAAGCGCATCTCCATTTTGCGCGATATGTTTGAGCAGGCATCTCAAGGCATGGATCGCTATTCACGGTCGGAGATAAAATACGTAACGACCATTAACGTAAAGGATTTGAACAAAGAAATAGACCTATACGCAAAGAAACTGCGCAAATTGGACATGCAAATACAAGCAGCCAACTTTGAGGTAGACTTGATATAGTCGCCATACAGCAAACCATTTGCTGTTTGCGAACATTACATAATGGTGTAATCTTTTGGAACAGGGCGAGTTGAAACCTTTTGAATCGTGTGATCAAATGAGCTGTTCGGAACCAACAGCATGATTCTTTTTGAATCGAGTTACGGTGCAGGTTCAGCACGTCAGCACACGAATGCATGGCGTATAGCGCATGGTGTACGACCATCAACTGACTGTATTTTAAGAGATGAGGGTGGGAAGTGGGATAAAAAACAGCGGTTACCCAGTTGTTTTGAATTAAATGTTGTACCTTTGCAGCACATAACTCTTCTATTGATAAAGCATCAAAAAGTTTGATATGTATGCTTTTTAAGCATGAAGATTGTTTCAGTGTCAGTAAATTTTATTTTTTATTAGCATGAAAATTGAGAACCAAATTGCAAGTTCTGTCATTGCTTCAGTGAAAGAACTCTATGGTCAAGAGGTACCAATGTCGATGGTACAACTACAAAAAACAAAGAGTAACTTTGAAGGAAACCTCACCTTAGTGGTTTTCCCTTTTTTGAAAATATCCAAACAAAAGCCCGAAGATACAGCAAAGGCTATCGGTGAACTATTGGTTCGAGACTGCCCCGCAGTGGCAAGTTTCAATGTAGTGAAAGGTTTTTTGAACCTCAACATTGCCAAAGAAGCATGGGTAGACCTACTGAACGACATTCATGCGGATGAGAAGTTTGGCGAAAAACCAGTAACCGAAGACTCGCCACTCGTGATGATAGAATACTCATCACCTAACACGAATAAACCGTTACACTTAGGACATGTGCGAAACAACTTGTTGGGATGGTCATTGGCACAAATCATGGAAGCCAACGGCAACAAGGTGGTGAAGACGAACATCGTGAACGATAGGGGCATCCATATTTGCAAATCCATGCTCGCTTGGCAGAAATGGGGAAATGGAGAAACACCCGAATCGAGCGGAAAGAAAGGCGATCACCTCATTGGCGACTACTATGTGGCATTTGACAAGCATTACAGAACCGAACTGGCAGCACTGAAAAGCAAGTATATGGCTGACGAGGGGCTGGACGAAGAGACGGCAGAGAACAAAGCAAAAGAAGAGTCAGCATTGATGAAAGAGGCGCGTGCCATGCTTGTGAAATGGGAACAAGGCGACAAGGAGGTACGCACGCTATGGAAAAAAATGAATAGTTGGGTTTATGCTGGCTTTGACGAAACGTACAAGGCATTGGGCGTAGGCTTTGACAAGATATATTACGAATCAGATACTTACCTCGAGGGAAAGGCTAAAGTAGAAGACGGACTCAATAGAGGACTGTTCTTCCGAAAGGATGACAACAGTGTATGGGCAGACCTTACAAAAGAAGGACTGGACCAAAAGCTGTTGCTTCGTTCTGACGGCACCAGCGTGTATATGACGCAGGACATTGGTACGGCTGAAATGCGCTTTAAGGATTTTCCTATCGACAAAATGATATATGTGGTTGGAAATGAGCAGAATTATCATTTCCAAGTGCTGTCAATCTTGCTTGACCGTTTAGGTTTTAAGTGGGGCAAGGAGTTGGTGCACTTCTCATACGGCATGGTTGAATTACCAAACGGTAAGATGAAAAGCCGCGAGGGAACTGTTGTCGACGCCGATGAGTTGATAGCAGAGATGATTGCCGATGCTCGCAAAACCAGTGATGAGTTGGGCAAGTTTGATGACATGAGCGAACAAGAAAAACAAGACATTGCACGCATTGTAGGATTGGGAGCGCTCAAATACTTTATCCTGAAAGTAGATGCACGCAAAAACATGCTGTTCAATCCAGAAGAGTCTATCGACTTCAACGGCAACACAGGACCGTTTATTCAATATACGTATGCGCGTATCCGCTCTATCATGCGGAAAGCCGATGCAGAGGGCATAAAACTGCCGCAGCAATTATCTACAAATTCCCCTCTGAATGATAAAGAGATTGCCTTGATTCAGAAGTTGAACGACTATAAAGCCGTGTTAGAACAGGCTGGCACTGACTACAGTCCAAGTGGTATTGCAAACTACTGTTACGAACTGACCAAAGATTTTAATCAGTTCTATCATGATTACAGCATTCTTAACGCCAATTCAGAAGAGGAAAAGACAGCTCGCTTAGTGCTTGCAGCGAATGTGGCAAAAACCATTAAGAATGCCATGCAATTGTTAGGTATCGAGGTTCCAGAGAGAATGTAGAAAAGAGCTGGCGGATGAAAGATAATTGTGTAAATCCTCCTGATTATCGACACGACACGGTATTGCCCTTGCCCTTAGAGGTAAAGGCAAACGCTTGGGCTGTGGATGCCGCATGTTCGGGCAATCCCGGCCCAATGGAATATCGGGGGATAGACTTGGCTACGGGGGCTGAAGTTTTTCATTTTGGTCCCCTACATGGCACTAATAATATAGGTGAGTTTTTGGCTATCGTACACGCCTTGGCATTGTTAGAGAAGCAAGGTGATACACAAAAAACGATTTACTCGGATAGCTACAATGCCATTTTGTGGGTGAAAAAGAAACAATGTAAGACAAAATTGAAACGCACCCCACAAACCGAACCGCTTTATCAGATTATTACAAGAGCCGAACAGTGGCTACGCACCCATGTTTACCAAAATCCTGTCATTAAATGGGAAACAGCAAAATGGGGCGAAGTACCTGCAGATTTCGGACGAAAATGATGGAGCTTTGAGCTCAATGCGGTGCTTTGCTTTTCGAAAGCCTTTGATAGAAAGTGCGAAAAGGCGTGTCATCAGCCACACAACGGTGGGGTTAGCATAAAAGAACAGGAGCATCTTTTTTGTTTTACAACATCCAATAAAGAAAGAGCAAAGACTATACTAACTTTTCAAAAGCAAGGCGTTGTTTATTTTTATCATAATTGATAATACCACAATAAGTAAAACCCAGTTGCTGTAACATACCAAGCATCTCGACATTGTCATTATTGGTATCTATTTTTATGCTATGTATTGTTTGACTGATGCATAAATTTTCCACTTCATGAAAAATTCGTTTGGCTAAACCTTTACCACGAACAGTTGGACTGATAGCCAATCTGTGCAACACAAAATAATCTTGTTCGCTCAGCCAACGCCCCTGAATATCACGGTATTTCGGTTCTCCATTCTTTGCTATCACAACATATCCCACGATTTCTCCTTCGGCTTCGAGTACATAAGCTTGATGAGACGCAATATCCTCCATCACATTTTTTGCACAAGGATATTCCGCTGTCCACTGGTGTCTACCTGCTTTCAACATCGTATCTCGAGCCATACGGAGAACTTTCCACGCACCAATGAAGTCGGATAGCATTGCCTCACGAAATTTTATCATGACGATTCGGAATATTGAAGAATACTAAGACGCTTTTATATGGATGGTGATGGTTGCCCGATTTCCATCTTTGTTCTCAAGTTGATACACCACTTTGTCTTTAACCGTCTTTGGAACTTGTAGTTGTAACCACGGATGTGGATAAATAAGATGGTCTAATTTTTCGTCATTAATGACGAGATTAAACAGACTCACCTTACCCTCTTCAGTAAGTGCCCATTGTCGTGCTCCAAACAGAATTGAGAAACAAAGAAGTTCACCAGGACTTCCTTCTACTTCAAGATGGTTGCTGGTGAGGTCCCAACCCTTATGGATAAAAATAGTAACAGAATTAACAACTCCCCTACTATCTGTCAAGAAAAAAGACATCGTACCTGGCTTGAGACTCTTAATCATGAGTAAACCTTTTTCGTTGATAGAAACTTGAGCAGCATCTCCTCGGATGGTCTTTTCAATAATCTTATTTTTTCCAACTCCATACTTGATAGCATGATAAGAGATAACGCCATAATCTTGGTAAATACTATGAGAGACAGGAATTAAATCTGGATGAGTACAATGAATTTGTAGGTATATTGGAAGTTGGTTCGCATCTGTAATTTTAAGTGTCGTGAACTCCTGATTCAGTTCTACCTTGACATGATTGTCATGAATCACTATCTTGGGCGATGTGAGTGCGTCACGGTTGGCATCTTCAACCTTAAATGTTCCTTTGCAACTAATGACATCAAACGCAATTGAAAGTTGATCTGTGGTTAGTTCAGGAGCTACCGAAAGAGTTGGTGGTGTAGGCTCTGGCTCTTCAAAAGTATCCTTACACGAAGTCAAAGCCCATATTATCAAAGCTAAGGAAAGCCATACAAGTGCCTGTGTATAAGTTCGGTAATAAATTTTCCACATAACTAAATCATTTGAAAGCCAATAAATATGATTTGGTAAAGATACTATTTTTTAAGAAAAATCACCAAACGAAAGTTTTTATTAAAAGAAGAAATCTCTTTTATCATAATTCTTTATACCTTTGCCACATGAATATATTTCGCAGTTTGTTATATGTTGCCGTTGGTGGAGCCATGGGGTCTGTAGCCCGATATCTACTTTCTAAATTCGTGTCATCGAGTATTTTGTCGGTATTTCCCTTGGCAACCTTTGTCATAAATCTTCTCGGTTGCTTCCTCATTGGCATCTTTTGTGGGTTGGCAGAACGAAATGTAGCTATTCAAGGTGACATGAAACTGTTATGGATTACAGGCGTCTGTGGAGGTTTTACCACGTTTTCAACTTTTTCAAACGAAAGTCTGTCACTTTTACAAAACGGGCATGTTTTATACGGAGCTTTGTATATTACAGGCAGTGTCTTCCTTGGAATTTTAATGGTGCTTGTTGGATTGCGCCTTGTCGGTTAAGGGATTTTCTTCGTTTATAAGGCAATCTTTATTCCATTTATTTCGCTAAATACCGCGGTTTTTCATAAAAAAGTGTGTAAAATGATAGAATTTTAGGCACCAAGCTATCGAATATCAATTTTATTTTCTATCTTTGCATCCGCAAACTTATCATGCATCATAGCAATAAGTCGGACTTGTAGCTCAGTTGGTTAGAGCAACAGACTCATAATCTGGAGGTCCCTGGTTCAAGCCCAGGCTGGTCCACAAAGAGGTTTCAAGAGGACGTCAAGCAACACGTCATTTTAGCCTTCAAAACAAGGATAATCGCTGTAAAATCAAGGTTTTACAGCGATTTTTTGTTTTTTATCCCTATCCGCTTGACTGCCAAACCATACCTTTTGATAGTCATCATTCGGTCATTTTCTGCTACAGAAACTGCTACACAAAAGCAGGCTCTCAAAAAAATGTAGCAGTGAATGGAAAATGACTACCAAATTGACGGCATACAAATATCTCGTTTTCAACAATTTATGTTGAACTTTGTAGCCAAGAAAGCTACACTAAAAAATGATGCGTTATGAAAACGACTTTCAAGGTGTCCTACTACCTACGTTCCAACTACGAGAACAAAGAAGGAAAATCGCCTGTAATGCTCCGAATGTATCTCGGAGGCGAAATGGCTAATCTTGGATCCACTAAAATTTTCGTGGATAAATCTAAATGGAGCAACAAAACCAGCAGAATGATTGGTAGAACGGCAGAAGCTCTCTCCGTCAATGCATCAATAGATGCACTGACAACAACTTTGATGCAGATCTATAGGAAATATGAAACCTCTGAAAGCTTGTCCTTAGATCTTATCAGGTCAGTGTTTCTTGGAACAGATAAGGAATTTACAACTTTTCTCCCTGTCTTTGATAAATATATTGACTCCATCACGCAACAAGTTGGCAAGACGCTGACAAAGGGAACGTTTTATAAGTACAAGGTGGTGAGGCAGAACTTTCAAAGCTTCCTACAGGCAAAATATCACCGCAGGGACATTGGGTTGTCAGAACTAACAAGTGCTGTTGTCCAAAACTTTGAATTGTATCTGACCTCAGTTGTAGGCGGGGCACATAATACTACCACCAAGAAATTGAGAAACTTGAAGACGGTCGTGAATTATGCAAGGAACAGAGGGCTTATTATGCATGATCCGTTTGCAAACCACAAACTACACTACGAGTTGGTAGATCGTGGTTATCTCACAGAAGAAGAGGTTCTCCGTATTATGAAGAAACACTTTGACATAGAAAGACTGGAGTTAGTAAAGAATATTTTTATTTTTTCCTGCTTCACAGGATTAGCCTACATTGACGTATATAATCTTACCTACGATAAGATTGTTACTGTCGAAGACAGACAGTGGCTTATCACAAAGAGGTATAAGACAAGCGTAGATGAAAATGTCATGCTGCTGGATATTCCCCTTGCCATCATAAGAAAGTATTATGACATTAACAGAAAAGGTGGAAAGGTATTTCCAATGATGAGCAATCAACGTATCAATTCATATTTGAAAGAAATTGCCGACCTTTGTGGAATCAAGAAGAATCTCACCTTCCACATGGCAAGACATACTTTCGCCACTATGTCTATATCCAAAGGGGTTCCAATGGAGTCTGTGTCTAAGATGCTCGGACATACGAACATCAGAATAACACAGATTTATGCCCGCATAACCAATAAGAAAGTGGAGCATGACATGGAACAGCTCGCTGACAAACTCGGCAAGTTCAATAAGGCGATGGGCATCTGATAATATAATGAAATGTATAACCCTAAAATAAAAGATTTATGGAAACAAAGAAAGAACTATCTTACTTCCGTCTGAAGTTTGAGAACTATTTGAGTGAGCATTTTCCAGAACTGCTGGGTGACAAACCATTCATAACGGCAAGAGCCGATGAAGCACTTTCCACCTACTGCGATGCAGTGGCACAAGGCTTCTCGCATCCCGAAGCGGAGAGTATGGCAAGCGAAGTGTTGCATCGAGGATTGCATTTTTCAAAGTATGATACACTTGTGTCTGTCTTGGAGAATGAGTTCGAGAAAGAACTGCCCTCTCCACTCCCCGAAAGACTAACACCAATGCTTCTGAAGAATAAGGCTGTGCAAAGCGTTTTTGATAAGTACGAACTGGCGAACGACTTTGGTGCAAGTCCAGAGTATGAGAAACTCTACACCGAATTGACAGAAACAATCGTTCTGCTCATTGAGGTCAATGGTCTGCCAACGGTAGGCGGTGAGAACATGACTTGATGTAGCACCATCGGGAGCTTTTGTAGTGTCAAGAGCCAAGATAAACGCTCCACTCCACACGCCAAGAGTTTTTTCAAACACTTGTCTTTGTGTAGTCTGCGCATCTTGTAACTGCTCTTGAAACTATAAAAAGCTCCTATATGAATACAATCATCATGAATCAAGACGTTCACACACCTGCCTTCATCAAGGCAGACGCATCGAACAAAACCGATAAGAACAAGCAGCAGCCGACTTCTCCCAAGCAAGTCCGCCGCTTCGGTTGGACACGCTTCATCGAACTCGCAATCCTGCTTTCCATCGTTATCGGCGCTGTTTGGCTTATCTCGAAGATAGTAACGCCACAGGTCGTAACTGTCGTGTCAGTTAT
>ERZ1673699.1656-NODE-1656-length-17033-cov-30.706208_pt1 | contig 17033 bp, 14 predicted proteins | sample MGYA00580229_ERZ1673699 | MGnify/ENA primary metagenome ERZ1673699 (study PRJEB41218, sample SAMN15661785) | gut metagenome | host: Homo sapiens | place: Canada: London | collected 2015-08-20/2019-03-30 | study: EMG produced TPA metagenomics assembly of... | reverse complement strand
ACATCGAGGTGAACAACAGCGAGATGGACGACCAGATCCTCATCAAGACCGACGGGATGCCCACCTATAACTTTGCTAACGTTGTGGACGACCACCTGATGGGCATTACCCACGTCATCCGCGGCAGCGAGTACCTGTCCTCCACCCCCAAGTATAACCTGCTGTATCAGGCCTTTGGCTGGGACATCCCCACCTATATCCACTGCCCGCCGGTGATGAAGGACGCGCAGAACAAGCTGTCCAAGCGCAACGGCGATGCAAGCTATCAGGATCTGGTGGCTAAGGGCTACCTGACCGAAGCTGTGCTGAACTATATCTGCCTGCTGGGCTGGAGCCCCCGCGGCGAGTACGCCGAGCAGGAGATCTTCTCCCTGCCGGAGCTGGTCAAGATCTGGTCCCCGGAGGGCATCTCCAAGTCCCCCGCCATCTTCGACCCCCTCAAGCTGCGCGCCATCAATGCGGAGTATATCCGCCGCCTGAGCCCCGAGGAGTTCCAGAAAAAGGCCGAGCCGTGGATCGACAGCGCCGTGCACAGCGCCATCGACAAAAAGCTGCTGTGCGCAAACCTGCAGCCCCGGTGCGAGGTGCTGGGCGAGATCCCCGAGCAGTTGGATTTCTTTGACGCCATGCCGGAGTACGACGTGAGCCTGTACGCCAACAAAAAGCAAAAGACCACCCCGGAAACGGCCAAGGAAGCACTGGAAGCCCTGCTGCCGGTGCTGAGCGATGAGACACTGGATTTTGCAAACCGCGATGCCGTGTTCGATGCCTGCAAGGCCAAGGCCGAAGAACTGGGCAAAAAGAACGGCTGGCTGCTCTACCCGCTGGGCATTGCCCTGTCCGGCAAGCAGCGCACCCCCGGCGGCGGCACCGACCTTGCCTGCATGATGGGCCGCGAAAAGACTCTGCAGCGCGTGCAGGATGCCATTGCAAAGCTGAACGGCTGAGCGATATAAGTATAGTGATCTGGGAGGTGGAACCTATGATGTACCCGTTTATGACATTGGATGACGATACCGAGATCGTGCATTCCGAGATGAAGCCCGATGGCCGGGTGAAGGTGTACCTTGAAAAACCGGATGCAGAAGATTGTTTCCACTCAGCAGTGTGCTGGCTGCCGGGCTATGACTGGCAGGAGGTGCACGGCTTCACGCCGGAGGAGATCGCGCGCTATCAGAAGATCGTGGAGTCCACCGCGCATCTGATCTTGCAGTTCTCCCAAGAAGGAGGCGTGGAAAATGCCGCAGGTTTTTAAGGTTGGCTCCTACTGGGTCTACTTCTGGGCCAATGAGAACGAACCGCTGGAGCCGATCCATGTGCACGTTGCACAGGGGGCACCCAACAGCAACGCCACCAAGATCTGGATCACCAAGGCGGGCGGCTGCTACCTGTGCAATAATAACTCTCAGATCCCGCCCCGGGTACTGCGCAACATTATGGCAGTTATTGAAGCGCGCAGCGGGGAAGTAATCGAAAAATGGACAGCCTTTTTTGGCGAGATCCGCTATTTCTGCTGAACAGTTGAAAATACCCCCAAAGCCCTGCGGCAAAATGACGGCCGCAGGGCTTTTTTGCGTCTTTGGGCGGGTTTGGGGCGGTTCTATGCACCGCGCCAAAAACTGCCGCTGCCCCGCGTTACAGTATATGCAGACAGTGCGGGGAACAGAACAAACTCCCCGCCGGAAAGCGGGGGATTTTTTTATGACAGAGCGGATGGGTGTTTTATCTTCGGACGGGCGGTGTTTGCAGCCTTCGCCCTTGGCGGCACGGGCGATGTTGCGCCCGGCGGCGCGGCGGCTGGCAGCGGTGGGCATCGGCTTTGCCGGCGGCTGGGCGGTGCTGTACGGGGCGCTGATGCCCTTTGGGCTGGGGCTGACCCTTGGTCTGGCAGAGGATTGCTTTGCCCCCTGCGCGGCAGGGGCGGCGCTGGGGCTGCTGCTCCACGGGTTGGGAGCGCTCTCGCTGCGCAGCCTGTGTCAGCTGTGTGCGCTGGGCGCTGCCGTGGCAGCACGCTGGCTGCTGCCGCAAAGGTTTGTGCCCGCCGCGCTGGCGGGTTGCGGCACATTGACCGGCATGGCGCTGTGCTTTGCGCTGGGCAGCAGCGGCGGGGCAGACCTTTTGTTGTACAGCGCGGCAGACGCCTTACTTGCGGTGAGCATCGGCTTTGGGCTGCGCAGATTTGCCCCGGAGCGCCCGGGCATGGGCACGCTGCTGGTGGGCGCAGCCGTGGCAGCGGCGCTGGGCAGTGTGCGGTGGGGATGGTTTTCGCCCGGGGTATTGGCGTGTGCCGCCGCAGAGCTGGCGCTGTGCTGCCGGGCGCAGAGGTTTGCCGCCCTGAGCGGAAGTGCAGTGCTGGGCGCAGCCCTCTGCGCCGCAGACCCTGCCCTTGCCCCGGCGGCAGCGGGGCTTGGCTGTGCCACAGCAGCGGCGGCGGTGCTGGCACCCGGACGGCGGGTGGAGACCCTTGCCGCCTACGCGGGCGGGTGTGTATCCGGGGTACTCTGCGTGCAGCCGCCCGGAAACGCCTTTGGGATGCTGTTCAGCGCCTGCGGCGGCATGGCGGTGGTCTGCCTGCTGCCCGGCGGTTGGCTTGCCCCGGCGGCAGACATCTCACAGAGCGGAGAGAGCGCCCCCGCGCCCGCCCGCAGTGCGGCGGCGTTCACCCGGCTGGAAGCCGTGGCGCAGAGCCTTTCCTCACTGGCGGAGACGGTGAACGCGGTCTACGAGGGCTTGCCCCGGCGGCGGGAAGGTTTCCGCTGGGTCATAGATAATGTACATGATACCCTTTGTTTTAACTGCGGGCGGCGGGAGACCTGCTGGAAGCAGGAATACACTGCCACCATGGCGGGCATGGAAGCGCTGCGCCCGCTGCTGGAACAGAATGGCAGCGTGGAAACAGCGCAATTGCCTGGGCAATTGTCCCGCTGCATCCACCCGGCAGCGCTGTGCGCGGCGGCGGGGCGCAGCTTTGCGCTGTACCGCAGCCGCAAGGAAGCGCGCATCCATTCCGAAGCCATGCGCACCGCCCTGACCGAGCAGTACAGCGCCGTAGCCGAAGCGCTTGGGGTGCTCAGCGAGCAGCTGGGGCGTCCCGGCGACCCGGAACCCTATAAATCCAGCCGGGTGGCGGAGTTCTTTACCGGGCTGGGTGCGCCGCCGCAGGAGTGCGCCGTCACGCTGGACGACCTTGGGCGCACCCATGCCGCCGTCACGCTGCCGCGCACCCGGTTCACCCCGCAGGAGCTGGCGGCGCTGGCGGGGGAGGTGGGGCATATCTGCCGCCGCACGCTGGAAGTGCCACAGGTGCTCTCCTGCAAGGGCATGACCACCCTGTTGTTCAGCGAAAGACCGGCGCTGCGGGCGGTGTTCGGGGCGGCAAGCGCAGCCGCCCGGGGCGAAGTTTCCGGCGATGCAGTGCAGCAATTTTGCAGCCCTACGGCGGCGCAGATGATCTTATGTGACGGTATGGGCACCGGACGCCCGGCGGCGGTGGACGGCAATCTGGCGGCAGAGCTGACCGCCCGGCTGCTCAAGGCGGGCTTTACCGCCGAGCTGGCGGCGCGGCTGGTGAACGTGGCGCTGGCGCTGAAAAGCGAGGACGAGAGCGGCGCAACGCTGGACCTCATCAGCGTGGACTTATACACCGGCACGGCGCGGCTGTTCAAGGCCGGAGCAGCCCCGGGGTTTCTGGTGCACGGCGGGCGGGTGCGGGCTGTGGGCGAAGCTACCCTGCCCATGGGGGTGCTGGGCGGGGTGAACGGACAGAGCCGGGTGGTGCACCTGACCGCCGGGGACTACGCGGTGCTGGTATCGGACGGCTTGCTGGTGGACGGCGCGGGCTGGGTGGCAAAGCAGGTGGAGCTTTCGGCGGCGGCAGGAGACGCGCCGGAAAAGCTTGCTGAAACGCTGGTGGAGACTGCCCGCATCCGCGCACAAAAGACCGGACGCCCGGACGATATCACCGCCGCCGTGCTCCGGCTGGAAAAGAGCGGATGACGGCGGCAGAGTTTCCGTTGCAATTTGCGGGAAGGAGGGGTATACTGGAAGCATATTTTTCAGCCCGGCAGTGCCGGGCGCAGGAGGCGGCTTATGCTTACCATCAATGTTGCACCCGACGGCAGCGGACAGTTTACCACCATTTCCGAGGCGGTGCTGGCGGTGCCCTACGACTGCTCTGCGGTCATCCGCATCGCACCGGGCATTTACCGGGAAAAGCTGGTTTGTGAGAAAAAGGATATCACCCTTGCGGGCGCGGGCATGGATGCCACCCGGCTGGTATGGAACGATGGCGGCAAGCTGCCGCACCCGGACGGGCGTCCCACCCACACCTTCCGCAGCTACACCGCCTTTTTCAGCGGCGAAAAGCTGCGGGTGGAGGATATGACCATCGAGAACGATGCAGGCCCCGGCGCAAAGGCCGGGCAGGCCATCGCAGCCTATGTGGACAGCGCCCGGGCGGCGTTCAGCCGCGTGCGGCTGCTGGGCAATCAGGATACCCTGTTTTGCGCCCCTCTGCCGGAGAAAGAGCGGGAGAAGGACGGCTTTCTGGGCCCGCGCGGGCTGGCACCCCGCCGGGCAAGCGCACAGTATTACCACGCCTGCGAGATCGCCGGGGACATCGATTTTATCTTTGGCGGGGCGGACGCCCTGTTTGAGCACTGCACCCTGCGCACGGTGGACAATGGCCTTGCGCACAGCTGGGTCACCGCGCCTTCCGGCGCGGCGGATGGGCTGGGCTTTGTGTTCTGGGACTGCGATTTTGTCTCGGACTGCCCGGCGGGCAGCGTGTATCTGGGCAGACCGTGGCGGCCTACCGGCAAAACGGCGGTGCTGGATTGCCGCCTTGGGGCGCATATTGCGCCAGAGGGCTTTGCCGGCTGGAACGACCGCACCGACACGGCGCTGGCCGGCTTTGCCGAAGCAGGCAGCACCGGCGCGGGCGCAGGGGAGCGCCCCGGCTGGGTACAGGCGCTTTCGGCTGCTGAAGCCGCTGCGCTGCTGCGCGTTGCCCGGCAGAAGTGCCGCATGGAGACTACGGAAAGGATAACGGAATGAAAAAATTACCCAATGCAGTAAAATGGCTCATCATTCTGGTGGTGCTGGGCGCTATGGGCGCTATGATGTGGGCGGTGAACGACCGCGCCTCCCGGGTGGAGATGCCCGCCCCGGACAACACCTTTGGCATCTACCATACGGCAGAGAGCGGAACATAATAAAAGCACCGGCAGTTTCCCGATTGGAAAATCAGGAAAACTGCCGGTGCTTTTTCTGTATCACAGAGGGTGCTCACTTACCCTCAAAATCGTCCACATAGGGCAGATCGCTCATGACGAACCAGAAGGTGGTGCCCTTGCCTACGGTGCTTTGTACGCCAAAGCGGAAGCTGTGCTGCTGGAAGATGGCCTTGGTGATGGAAAGCCCCAGACCGGTGCCCTGCTTGCCTGCATCCGAGCGGGAGCGGTAGTACCGGTCAAAGATATAGGGCAGGTCGGCGGCGGCAATGCCCGGGCCGTGATCCTCTACCTCTACCCGCACGCCCTCGGTGCAGCGGAAGGCGCGCAGGATAAAGATGCCGTCCTTGCCGATGTGGTGCATGGCGTTGCCCAGCAGATTGTGCAGCGCCCGCTGCATCATATCCGGGTCGGCGTAGACCGGCAGCTCCTCCTCCGGCAGTTCCAGCTGCAATTGCCAGCCGTTCTGGGCGCAGACGGCGTCGTAGCGCTCGCTTACCTCATCACACAGCTGTCCCATGTCAAAGTGCACCCGCTCGCACTTATAAGTGCCGCTGGTCACCTTGCTCAGCTCCATCACGCTGGACACCAGCGCGGTCAGGCGGTCGGCTTCGTCCACGATGATGTTCATCTGCTCGTCCCGGTGCGCTTTGTCGTCGCCGGTCAGGTCACGCACCGTCTCGGCATAGCCTTTGATAAGGGTCAGCGGGGTGCGCAGGTCGTGGGAGACGTTGGCCAGCAAATCGCGCTGCATCTGCACCGCGTGCTGCACCTCCTCGGCCATGTGGTTAAAGTCCCGGGCAAGGTCGCCCAGCTCGTCGTTGCGGCGGTTGTCCACCTGCACGGCGTAGTTGCCCAGCGCCATCTGCCGCGCCGCGCTGGAAAGCTGGCGCAGCGGCTTTGTGAACCACTCGCTGAACAGCCACGCCGCCGACATGGCAAAGCCGAAGATGAGCGCCGCCGCCAGCGGCAGCAGGGTGCTGAGCACCTTTCCGGCCTCGGCAACGTGCACAAGGCTGGTGGTCACCAGCACGGTGTAGCTGCCGTCTGCCGTGGTGCGCCCTACCAATAGCTGCGCCGAGCCGGAGAGCCGGGGCGGGTTGAGCGTCTGCACAAAGCTGCCCATGCTGCGGCACTTGCGCCGCATGGCAAGGGCGGTGGCAATGATCTTATCGTTGTTGGCAGAGTCCGAAAGATAGGTGCCGTGCAGGTTGCAGAAGGACTGGTTCTCAATCTTATAAATGGTGTGCAGGGTGGTGTCCGAGATGTCCACGCAGAAGCTGTTCAAAGTGCCCTTGGTGTACAGTTCCAGCGTGAGCTTATCAAAAAAATCGCTGTTGACCGCAAGCTGCCCGAAAGACCAGCTGGACAGCACTTTGCCCTCGGCAATGGCATCGTCCAGCCGCTCTACGATGCTGTCGGCCTGATTGGTAAGCTGGGTCTCGATGTGTTTGGTGTACAAAGGCTCCAGCAGCTGGGTGGACAGCAGCCAGAACAGCCCCAGCAGAAACAGGCAGATGAAGCACAAAAACCACATCAGCTGCCCGCGGATGCCAAGGGTATGCCGTGCTTTGGTGGTTTGCCGCATGGACCGCACGCTCCTTCAGTCAACGGGCGGCATCGGGGTCGAACTTATAGCCGATGCCCCATACCGTAGCAATGTAGCTGCGGCATTTGCCCAGATGGCCGCGCAGCATCTTTACATGGGTGTCCACGGTGCGGTCCTCGCCAAAGTAGTCGTAGTTCCACACCTTCTGCAGGATCTTTTCCCGGCTCAGGGCAATGCCCTTGTTGGACGCCAGAAATACCAGCAGGTCAAACTCCTTGGGGGTCAGGGCCACTTCCTCGCCGGATACCCGCACGGTATGGCTGGCAGTGTCGATGGTCAGCTCGCCAAAGGTCATGGTGTTGGCAGTCTCGGGGGTGCGGGGCATAGTGCGGTTCAGCACCGCGCGCACCCGCGCCACCAGCTCCCGGGGGGAGAAAGGCTTTACCACATAGTCGTCTGCGCCGCTTTCCAGCCCGGCCAGCTTGTCGTATTCCTCGCCCCGGGCGGTCAGGATGATGACCGGGGTGTTGATGTGGCGGGCACGCATCTCCCGCAGGCAGGTCATGCCGTCCATAAAGGGCATCATCAGGTCTAAGATCACCAGATCAAACCCGCCGCCGGACAGCTGTGCCAGCGCCGCAGAGCCGTCCCCGGCTTCCTCGCAGATATACCCGGAATATTGCAGATGCTCGTGGATCAGCTCCCGGATGCGGGGCTCATCGTCAACGATCAGGATCTTTGCCATAAAACAGGACTCCTCCCTATCATATATCAGTATACAGCTCTATTTTAATGCAAGAATTGGAAAAAGCTGTGAATTTTAAGTGAATGGTTTGGAAAAACAAAGCCGTCTGCACCCAGTATACCACACAGGGCGGCAGGGCGGCAATCTTTTTGCGGGAAAGCGCAGAAAAAGGCACTGGGGAACTTGACAAGAAAACGGGCGTTTTTGTAAAATAAAGTCGTAAAGACTGGGGTATTTGCGATGAAAAAGGAGAAGTGATCATGAGCATCCCCAAGATCATCCACTACTGCTGGTTCGGCGACGGGCCCATCAGCCCGGAGAGCCGCAAATGTATGGAAAGCTGGAAGAAATACTGCCCGGATTACAAGATCATGGCGTGGAACGAGCAGAACTTTGATATCAGCCAAAATCGCTACGCACAGCAGGCGTATGCGGCAAAGAAATATGCCTTTGTATCGGACTATGCGCGGCTGGTAGTGCTGTACGAGTACGGCGGCATCTATCTGGACACGGACGTGGAACTGGTGCGTCCGCTGGACGAGCTGTTGGAGTATAAGGGCTTTATCGGCATGGAGCACAGTGCGCATTCGCCTTATGGCCGCACGCTGCTGGTAAACACCGGCTCCGGCGTGGGCGCAGAGCCGGGCTGCGGGATGATCGGCAAAATGCTGGCGGCTTACCGGAATGCCGCCTTTATTCAGGAAACCGGCGAGCCGGATCTGCGCACCTGCACCCAGCGGGATATCCCGCTGTTTACCAAGGCCGGTTTGCAGCAGAAAAACGAGCAGCAGGAGCTGGACGGCTTTCTGGTGCTGCCCACCGACTGCTTTTCGCCCTTTGATTATGTGACCGAGCGGATGCACCGGACATCGCGCACCTTCGGCATCCACTACTATCAGGGCAGCTGGCAAAGCGGCGATAAGGCAAACCGCTGGCGCAAGCGCTTCAAGTGTACAAAGGTCGGGCGCTGGTGTATGTGGCTGCGGCAGTGTTCGCCCCGCTGGCTGCGGGAAAAACGGCGCAGCCTGCATAACCGCTGCCGCCTGCAATGGAAACGGTGGTTCAGCTGCCGCGGGCTGCAATTTGGCCGCTGCATCCTGCTGGACAGGGAACTCCGGCTGCGGCTGAACAGCGGCTCCCGGGTGACGCTGGGCGACCGGGTGGAGAGCGACGGGCGGGTGTCCATCACCACCGGCTATTCCAGCCGGCTGAACATCGGCAGCGGGGTCTACTTCAACGACGGCGCGGTCATCAGCTGCCTTGGAAAGATAACCATCGGCGAAAACACCCTTTTTGGCCCCGGGGTGAAGATCTTTGATAACAACCACCGCTTCAGCCGGGAGGAAGGAGTCAGCCGGGCGTGCGCTGCAGGCTGCATCACCGTGGGACGCAGCTGCTGGATCGCTTCGGACGTGGTGCTGCTCAAGGGCACGGATATCGGGGACAACTGCGTCATCGGCGCGGGCTGCATCATCCGTGGCAAAGTGCCCGCCGGTTCCCTCGTGACCCGCAGCGGGGAGCAGACCATCCGGCCAATTGAGACAAGATAGCGCATAAAAGTCTGCTGCACTAGGGCGGCGTCCTCGCCCTCTCCGTCAGTTCGCTTCGCCGTGCCACACTCCCCCTTTTGTCGCTGCGCGACATCTTCCCCCGGCCGGGGGAAGTCTTTCCTCAAAGGGAGAGGCCTTGGCAAAAAGATGAAGTTTGCATGGACTGCCAAAGGCTCTCCCTTTGGGAGAGCTGCCGAGCAAAGCGAGGCTGAGAGGGCGAGCACGCTAAAAAATATGAGCATCTGCAATAAAAATTCGCTGTTTCTCTGAAAACTCAGAAGCGAATGTTGCAGATGCTTTATTGTTTGATAGGCACACCCCGCTTGCCCTTTTTGCGCAGGAATGCTATACTTTAGCGATAAAGGACAGTGCGCTGTCCGCAGGTTTTTCAGAGATAAGGATAAGCGCTTATGCGAATCGGACTGATCGAATTTTTGCTCATACTGGCTATTGCGTCCCTCACGGTGGGGCCGCGGGTGGCGTTGTTTGTGGACCGGTGGATGCGGCGTGCCAACCGCGCCAACGCCATGGCGGCGCGCCGTCGGGCAGAGTATGCCGCCCAGATGGCCGCAGAACGGGACGCCATGCTCAAGCGGTTCCGCACCGCCAGCACGGTGTTCGGGGTGGGCATTCTGCTGGTGCTGGTGTATGCGCTGGGTTTCCGCCCCATCGCAACCCCGCCGCAGGCTTATAAAGCCCCCGACCTCCGGCAGGAGACGGGCGCGATGCAGACGGCAGTTTCCACCGACCGCAAGACCCGGCTGGAGCTGGGGGAGTATCAGGGCGTGGACTGCATCCGCGCAAAGGACGGCCTTTTGTATGCCGCCGCATGGAACGGCGCTGCGCTGAAAAAGCGCACCAGCGACCTTGTGCGTACCGATGGCGGGCACGCTGCCGCCATCCTGAGCGTGGAGGGCGAACTGACCGGCTTTGCCTTTGACGCCGCCGGGGATGTGTGGCTGACCCAGCTGACCACCGCCGGGGGTACCTTGTGCCGCGCCAAGCACGACAGCTGGGGCGCAGCGGTGGAACAGGTGGTCACCCAGCTGGACGGTGCGCCGCTGGGGGCGGTATCTGCCGTGGAGGTAGGCCCGGCGGGCAAGGTATACTTTGCGGTGGCTGCGGCGGCAGGCGCGGAGAACGGGCTGGAAAGCGCCCTGCGCACCGAGCTGCTGGCGCACACCGCCACCGGCTGCGTGTATGTGTACGACCCTGCCGCCCGCACGGTGGAAAAGGTGCTGGGCGGGGTGGCAGGCGCTGCGGGTCTGGCGCTCAGCCCGGACGGCAGCACCCTGTATGTCTCCGACCTTGGCAGCCGCTGCATCTGGGCGGTGGATGCCGCTGCCCGGGAGCTGACCGCCGGGGGACGGGGCTGCACCGCTGCCTTTGCCGGTCTGCCGGGCTATCCCGGTGCGCTGGCTGCGGACACGGACGGCACGCTGTACATCAGCTACCGCTGGGCGCGCAGCAGCTGGCTGGAAAAGAACGCGGACAGCACCCTGCTGCGGGGCATTGCCCTGCGGGCGGGGCAGAATACGCAGGAGCGGCTGTTCCGGCGCACGGCAGACGCCCCCTGCGCCGAGGCAGTGAGCCTTGCCACCGGGGCGTGGGAACAGACCTTTACCGGCCTTGCACAGGACAGCTGCGCGGCGGTGTGTCCGGTGGAAAGTAAAGTATATTTCGGTGCAGCAGGGGCGGACAGTCTGCTGGCTGCAAACCGATAAGCGAGGTGTTTTTGTATGACCGAAGCATTTGCAAAACAGATCGAGACCGAAGCGCGGCAGGCCATGACCGAGCTGGTGGCTGCGGCAAAGCTGAAAAAGGGAGATGTGCTCGTGGTGGGCTGCTCTTCCAGTGAGATGGTGGGCGGTCACATCGGCAAGGATTCCAGCATAGAAGCCGCCCGGGCGCTGTACGCGGGCGCTGCGCCGGTGCTGGCGGAAAAAGGCATCTGGCTGGCGGCGCAGTGCTGCGAGCACCTGAACCGCGCCATCATCCTTGAGCGGGAAGCCGCAGAAAAATACGGCTGGGAGGAAGTGTGCGTCGTGCCCCGTCCCCATGCGGGCGGCAGCTGGGCCACTACCTGCTGGAAGAACTTCAAAGACCCGGTGGCTGTGGAGGAGATCCGCGCCAACGCGGGCATGGATATCGGCGGCACCCTGATCGGGATGCATCTGAAGCGGGTGGCAGTGCCGGTGCGGCTGAGCCTTAATAAGATCGGCGAAGCAAACATTCTGTGCGCCTACACCCGCCCGAAACTGATCGGCGGCGAGCGCGCCCGCTATACCGAGGAGGACTGAGTCAGATGGCAGAAAAGAATTTGGAAGAGATGCGGCAGGCTGTGGCAGAGATCCGGGAAAAGATGGCCGCAGCCGCCCGGGAAGCCGGGCGCGACCCGGCGGCGGTGCAGCTGTGCGCCGCCTGCAAGACCCGCACGGCGCAGACCATTGTAGCCAGTGCCGCCCTGCCCATTGATGTGTTTGGCGAGAACCATGTGCAGGAGCTGTGTGCAAACTACGATGCCGGGGCTTACTGCGGTAAGCCCAGCCATTTTATCGGCCACTTGCAGACCAATAAGATCAAAAAGGTGCTGGGGCGGGCAAGCCTGATCCAGAGCGTGGACAGTGAGCATCTGCTGCTTGCCATTGAGAAGGAAGCCGCCAAGGCCGGCATCGTGCAGGATATCCTGCTGGAAGTGAACATCGGCGGGGAGGAGAGCAAGACCGGCGCTGCGCCGGAACTGCTCTGGCCGCTGCTGGATACCGCCGCTGCACAACAGCATATCCGGGTGAAAGGCCTGATGGCCATCCCGCCCGTAAACGATGACGATGCCCAGAACCGCCGGTATCTGGCGCAGGTGTATCAGCTGTTCGTCCGGGCAGGGGAGCGAGGCTACCGCAACGTGGAGATGCAGACCCTTTCCATGGGCATGAGCGGCGATTTTGAGAACGCTATCCGCGAGGGCGCTACCCTTGTGCGCATCGGCACCGCCATCTACGGTGAGCGGGATTACAGTAAAAAGTAACGATAAAAACGGAGGAACCATGCCGAAAACCAAAACCAACGACCCCGGGACGCACCACGCAAGCAGCGGTGCGCTGATCCGGCGTTTTCTGCCGTATCTGGCAAACTATAAGATGGTGCTGTGCCTTGATCTGTTCTGTGCAGCACTGACCACCCTGTGCGATATCGTGCTGCCCAAGATCATGAGCATCATCACAAACTCCGCCATGGGGGTGGGCATCACCCTGACAGCGGGCATCGTGCTGAAGCTGGCGGCGCTCTACTTTGTGCTGCGCATCATCGACGGCGCAGCCAGCTATTATATGTCCAGCATCGGCCACATCATGGGCGTGCATATCGAGACGGATATGCGCCGGGATGCCTTTGACCACCTGCTGCAGCTGGATCACACCTACTACAACAACACCAAGGTGGGCACCATCATGGGGCGCATCACCAACGACCTGTTTGACGTGACCGAGTTCGCCCACCACTGCCCGGAGGAGTTTTTCATCGCGGGCATCAAGATCGTGGCGTCCTTTGTCATCCTGTGCCGCGCAAGCATCCCGCTGACTTTGGCGGTGTTTGCCTGTGTGCCGCTGATGGGCGTGGTATCGGTGTACCTGAACGGCCGTCTGCGGGCACGCTTCCGCCAGCAGCGCGTCCAGATCGGTGAGCTGAACTCCACCATCGAGGACAGTCTGCTGGGACAGGGCGTGGTCAAGGCCTTTGCCGCCGAGGACGAGGAGCGGGAAAAGTTCGCCAAGGGCAACCGCGCCTTTGAACAGATCAAGACCCTTGGCTACTACGCCATGGGTGCCTTCAACACCTCCACCCGCCTGTTCGACGGCCTGATGTATCTGGTGGTCATTCTGGCAGGCGGCCTCTCGCTGGTGTACGGCAGGATCACCGCCGGTGACATGGTGGCCTATATGCTCTACGTCACCACCCTTATCGCCACCATCCGGCGCATCGTGGAGTTTGCCGAGCAGTTCCAGCGCGGCATGACCGGCATCGAGCGCTTTGCCGAGATCATGGACACCCCGGTGGCTATCAAGGACGCTCCGGACGCCGTGCCTCTGCAGCCCGGCCCCGGCGAGATCCGGTTCGAGAAGGTGTGCTTTGAGTACCCGGACGACCACAACAAGGTGCTGCACGATGTCAGTCTGGACATCCGCGCCGGGGAGCGTCTGGCGCTGGTGGGTGCCTCCGGCGGCGGCAAGACCACCCTGTGCAATCTGATCCCCCGCTTTTACGAGGTGACCAGCGGCCGCATCCTCATTGACGGGCAGGACATCCGCCGGGTCACCCTGAAGAGCCTGCGGCAGGATATCGGTATCGTGCAGCAGGACGTGTACCTGTTCAGCGGCACGGTGGCGCAGAACATCGCCTACGGCAAGCCCGGTGCCACCCGGCAGGAGATCGAAGCCGCCGCCCGGCTGGCGGGCGCGGAAAAGTTCATCCTTGCGCTGAAGGACGGCTACGACACCTATGTGGGCGAGCGCGGCGTCAAGCTGTCCGGCGGACAGAAGCAGCGCATCGCCATTGCCCGGGTGTTTTTGAAGAACCCGCCCATCCTGATTCTGGACGAAGCCACCAGCGCACTGGACAACGAGAGCGAGATCCTTGTGGGACAGAGCCTTGAAAAGCTGGCGCACGGCCGCACCACCCTGACCATCGCCCACCGCCTGACCACCATCAAGGACTACGACCGCATCCTTGTGCTGGGCGAGGAGGGCATCGTGGAAGAGGGTACCCACGCCCAGCTGCTGGAAAAGCAGGGCGTCTACTACCGCCTGTGGAACCAGCTGCCCGCAGAGGATGGGGAATAAAAGCCCTTGACAAGAGACAAAAAGACACCCGGAAGGGTGTCTTTTTGTCTCTTGTCAAGGGAAGTGAACGGGTTTCATCTCTAGGCACCCACCGATTCATCTTGTTTGGTGTTTTGCATCCACCGCACCAGCGCTTCGGCGTCCTGTTTGCCTTTGGCGTACATTCTTTCAAGGCCGGCGCGGTTCTTGGTCAGGGTGGACATTCCCTCGGTGCTGTCCGGGGCGATGATGCAGACAAGGCCCTGTCGCTCCAGCTCCCGCGCCCGCTGGACAGCCGTGTTGTACCGCCATGCCCGGCGGCGCAGCCCCTCGGCTGCAGCGGGGTAATGCGACTGCAGCAGGTGTGCCAGATGCTTGTCCCGGGCATCACTACTCACCAGCCCGATGGGCTTGGTCAGGATGAGAGCCACCCGGTCGCAGCCGTGGGCAAAGGCCCATTCCAGCGGAACGGGGTCGGCCAAGCCGCCATCAAAATAAGGCACGCCGTCGATGACGCAGGGCTGGTCGATGACCGGGATGCAGCAGGACGCCATGAGGATGCGGTAGTCGTCCGGGTGGAGGTCTGCCTTGGTGAAATACTGCGCCTCGCCGTTCTGTGCATTAGCGGCCACCACGCAGAGCTCTGCCGGGCTGCGGGCAAGCGCCGCGTAATCCAGCGGATTCTCGCCGCCTGCATTGCTGAGGGTGCCGTAGACATAGCCCAGATCGAGATAGGAGTGCTTGCGGATGAGGTTGTGCACGCTCATGTACTCCCTGCGGAAGGAGTATTCATCGTAAAAGGGCTTGTTCCGCCCATGCTGGCCTGCCAGATAGGACGCCATATTGGCGCTGCCCGCCGAAACGCCGATGCAGAGATCGAAGCGGAGGCTCTCCTCCAGGCAGCGGTCCAGCACGCCAGCGCCGTAAATGCCCCGCAGGCCGCCACCCACATCGATGACACCGTATTTCATGGTCTGTTCCTCCATCGTTTCATTCCGTTTCCCTCCCAGTATAACGGGACGGCGGGAAATACTCATTGAGCAAACGGCGGGATCTGATGCAATTTGCGGCAGAAAGCAGGATCTGCCGCAATGGGGGCAAACAAAAACGGCCAGCGTATCATGTGCTCTGTGATATGTACCCCTAATCGAAAAAATCCATCCGCATATGTTCCGGCACACCTTCGTGAGCATCTTGATGTCCAATCCCAATATCGGTGTGGCAACGGTAGCCGCAGAAGCCGGACACGCACAGCCCAGTACCACTCTTGCAATCTACACGCAGGTCTATGACAAGCGGCGCAAAGAGATTCGCAACCAAATGAGCAAGGAACTGTACGAATGAGCAAAAAAGAAGCACGAAGGCCGGAACCTTCGTGCTTTTTTGGTGGAGCATTCTCCACAGCACTCGAACCCAACACTTCCTCACGGGTGACCGTTTTGGAATCGTCCGTGAAGTTGAAATTGAGCACGACCCGGTCGTCAAAGACGTAGACCGAGTTGACAAAGGTATCAATGATCTGCCGCTGGTGTTCCATGTCTCTCATGTCACCCTTGCGGAATTTTTCAAACCAGAACCGCATCCATTCGCGGGTCAGGACGGGCTTTTTCAGCTCTTCTTCCAGAATGCTGGTGTTCAGAGCTTCTTTCCGGGCTTCCAGTTCGTCCAGCCGCTGCTTGGTGGTCGGGGTCAGGATGCCCTGTTCAATGGCTTCCAGAAGATTTGCCAGCCGCTTCTCTGTATCCCGGAGCTGGTCTTTCAGGACAGGCAGCCGGGTGTTCTCCTGCTGCTGGGCTTCCATAATTAAATCTATCAGCCGTTCGATGATTTCATCGCTGAAAATCACCTTGATGGCAGTCTCCACCACGAACCGTTCCAACGGCTCTTTGCGGATGGCTTTCAGATCGCAGTGCGCCTTGCCGTGGCGTTTGGCTTTGCCGCACTTGTAGTAATAGTAGGTGTTTCCCATGTGGCTTGTGCCGCTTTCGCCGCCCATGAGCGTACCGCACTTGCCGCAGAACAGCTTGGTGGTCAGCAGATAGCTCACATCCTCTTTTGCGGGGCGACCGTGGGCAATCTTGTTCTGCTCGAAACGCTGCTGCACCCGGTCGAACAAATCCTGGTCAACAATAGCCGGAATGCCGCCCGGCGTCACAATGTCCTTGTAGCGGTATTCGCCGATGTAGCGGCGGTTGCGGAAGATCTGGAAGAAGCTGTTCTTTACGAACGGCTTCCCGGTGCGGGTACGCAGGCCGCGCTCGTTCAGGGATGCTGCGATCTTCTCAGCCGGTTCGCCGTCGGCGTACCGGGTGAAGATTTCCTGCACGATGGGAGCCGTCTCCGGGTCGATATGGTACAGCCTGTCCTCCTTGCCAATGGTGAAGCCCAGCGGCACCACACCGCCGTTGTACTTGCACTGGAGGGCATTTTCGCGCTCACCGCGCGCCACTTTCAGGGCGAGTTCGGCGGAATAGTATTCCGCCATGCCAATCAGCATACTCTCCACCATAATGCCTTCAGGCCCCTGCGAGATGGGTTCCATGGCAGACACCAGATGGACACCGTTCTTTTCCAGCTGGTACTTGTAGTTCACGGCATCGTAACGATTCCGGGCAAAGCGGTCGAGTTTCCAGACCAGAACTACATCGAAGATTTTCTTTGCACTGTCCTTGATCATTCTCTGGAAGTCCGGGCGGTCATCCGTTTTGGCAGAGTAGGCACGGTCAATGTAGGTACCGACCACAGTGATGCCGTTCTTCTCGGCGTAGTCCTTGCAGTCGCGCAGCTGTCCCTCAATGGACGCTTCGCGCTGGCTATCGGATGAATAGCGGGCGTAGATTACGGCGGTCATGGCTGCACCTCCTTGGCGTGTATTCGACTTGCCTTTATAGTATCGGGTCAAGCGCAGCTTGTCAACAATCTGCGAGCAGATTGAAATGTGAAAATTGCGAAACGCAGCGAAAAAGGTGAGAGCAAGAATCGTCCCGTGGCCACAAATTTTCAATTCTTGAAAATTCTTGCCCCTTTGGGACAGCTTCTTGTTGGGGCGTGCCTGCCCCAAACCCTGCTAGGAACGAGTACAGCAAACTGGAATTGATTTACTTTGTTTGTAAATCTTCCAGAAAGAAAATTCCCTCTGTTAGG
>ERZ1673699.1643-NODE-1643-length-17131-cov-12.242621_pt1 | contig 17131 bp, 17 predicted proteins | sample MGYA00580229_ERZ1673699 | MGnify/ENA primary metagenome ERZ1673699 (study PRJEB41218, sample SAMN15661785) | gut metagenome | host: Homo sapiens | place: Canada: London | collected 2015-08-20/2019-03-30 | study: EMG produced TPA metagenomics assembly of... | reverse complement strand
TCGGGCGCAGCGGCAACGAGTTCTGGCATACATGGTGGCCCCGTGGCCCGGAGGAACTGAACAGCCCCGCGTTCAAAGCGGAGTTGCAGCAGATCGTTGGTAAGCTCCGTGAAGATGTGCTGAAAAGCCGCTTCGCTATGGAGCGTTTTTGCTATGACCACGGCGGGAAAATCGACGGCGGCTATGTACAGAACTACGGCTACATCGTGGAAACGGAGCGCTACCGCTACTGCCTGCGCTGCAACCCGTCCCCTGGAGATTACAATGGTTACCTCACCGCTTACGATTTAGCTGTCCAACGGCAGAACATGGCGCGGGACAAGCCCCTGGTGGGCCGCGTTACCTATGCCAATGGCGATACACAGGAGTTTACCGATGCCGAAGCCTTTCTCAAATGCGTCCGAGAGGAATTGCCGTACCGCCCGACCACAGGCTTCCGTTACGAAGTGTTAGCCGACGATCCCAGCGTCCGCAAGCAGGTGGACGATATCGTCTTTGACCTTTATGGCGAGGAAAATCCCCGTCAGTTGGAGGAATATCAAAAAATGCCCGATCAGGGCATGACAATGGGAGGTATAAAGTGATGGACAGAAAAATGGTGAATTTTATCAAGGAGCAGTATCCCCCCGGCACCCGCATCCGGCTTAATTCGATGGAGGACCCTTATCATCCCATTCTTCCCGGCACGGAGGGCGAGGTGGACTTCGTGGACGATAAAGGACAAATTTTTATGAAGTGGGACAATGGCCGCACGCTGCCGCTCGCCCCCGGCGAGGACAGCTTCACCGTGCTGCCGCCCAAGCTGACCACCCTCAAGCTGTATATGCCCCTGACCGCTGATCTCTATGAGCGGAACGAGTACGGCGATTTCGATGACAGCAGCACATTGCTGGAGGGCGGTGAGCTGCGCGGCTATCAGGATCAGATCACGGCGGCGCTGGTGAAAAATCGGATGCCGGAGGAAACCGAGCGCGGCATCATGCATTGGTATGATGAAGCCGACAGCGTTGACCGCAAGGTGCGCTCCGCCGTCTTCACCGTAGAGGAACGTGACCGGCAGCTCTGGGGCGTGGCGGAATGCCGTGTCGCCGGGGAATTGTCGGACACGGAGCTGGAAACCTTAAAGGAATACCTCACTGGACAGGCCTCGGACGGCTGGGGCGAGGGCTTTGAGCAGCGGGAGATCTCCGTGGATGACGGCGGCGAATTGTATGTCCACTTTTGGAATTCGGACGAGTGGAGTATCCAGACGGAACAGGAGCTTTTCTCCCCCAAGCTGGCGGAGGGACTGCCGGAACTGTGCTTCTCCACGCTCCCCGGTACCGGCGAGCTCATCTGCATCAAGCGCGGTGAGAGCGGCTACTACCACAGTGATTGGAACACGGACGATCCCACGCATAATCGTGAGCTGGCGGACTATAACAATGAGCGTCTTGGGGTGACGCGGGAGCAGCGGCTGGCAATGGAGTGCGGCAGTATGCACGGCTGGAACATCCCCGGTGCGGACCCGAAAGTCTATGAGCAGAACGGGATGAAAATGGGAGGGATGACCCTTGGGTAAGAAGATATTCGAGGTATATCTTGCGAAAGAAGACGTACCCAACAACGAGGCGTATGCCAAGCTGGACTTGCCTGCCTCACTGTGGGAACTGTGGGACGCGCTGGACAAGGTACGCCTTCAGACAGATGACATCCTGTACATGGAGATTGAAGACTACGATGCCTTTGAGTATCTCTCGCCCCATTTGGACGGGTTGGACATCAGCCTCAACGAACTGAACGACCTTGCCGCGCTGCTGTCGGCGCTGGACGAGGTGCAGGAGGTTGCCTTTGAGGGATTGTTTTCCATAGAGGTGCAGAGAAAAGTAAACGCCAACGGCGGCGTCATCACGCTGCAGGATCTGCGGGATCTGGCGGTCAGCGCAAAAACCGACTGCTATCATGTTGTGGAGGCCGCGGATGACGCCCAGCTTGGCCGCTTCTACGCGGAAAATGAATTTATCCCCGAACTGGACGGCGTATCCAACGAGGTATTCGAGATGCTGGACTTCGCCGGCATTGGAAGAATGATGCGGTGCAGTGAAAACGGCGTTTTTGTGGACAGTCTGTATGTACTGCGGGACGGTGAGCTAACAACCGTGCCACCCTGCCCAAAGGAACTGCCGGAAAAGCCGGAATACCTCTTCCGACTCACGCTTGGACTGCATCCCGACATTGGCGATGAGCGCACGGTGACGCTGGAGCTTCCCGCCTCGGAGAAAGAACTGGAGGATGCGCAGGAGCGGCTGGGTACGCTGCAATGGGAAAATACCGTTGTGCTTGACTATGATGGCATCATCCCCAACGCAGCCATATTTGCCGACCTGCCCATGGAGATAGAAGCCTTCAACGAGTTTGCCAAAGCAGTGAAGGATATCCCTGTCCGGCAGGTGCAGCTCCCAAAGCTGAAAGCATTGCTGGAGCAGTTCGAGGTGCAGGACATCGGGACAGCTATCCTTCTGGCAGAGCATCTGGACGATTATATCCTCACGCCGGAGCTGAGCTCCCCGCAGGAAACAGCCGTAGACCAGCTTCACTTCATGACGGATGACCACTCGGTGGAATTGCTGATTTCCCATGTAAACCTCTACGCCTACGGCTGCGACATCATCAAGGAGGACAATGCAGTGCTTTCACCCTACGGCCTGCTGCATCGCGCGGACTATCAGCCCATGCTGTCACCTGTCCAACAATCCCAGGAAATGGAGATGAAAATGAAGTAATACCATCTTGACACGCAGAAGCCATTAAAAATCATTTTAGGGGCCGATTTTCCGAAAGGGGATCGGCCCCTTCTTTTTTATGCCCTTTTTCGGGAAATCACCCCGGAAAGGAGAAAACATGCGCGATGAACAACTGCTGGCACATTGCAGGAAGTTTCGCTTTGAACGGGAAAACCGTGCTGACGGGATAAGGTGCAATCAGGAAGAAAAGGAGGCCGGACATGGCTAAGCCGCCCTTTCCCTGGATCGGCGGCAAAGAGAAGATCGCGCCCTACATCCTTCAGCTTTTCCCGCCTAAGCTGAAGCAGTATGTAGAGCCGTTTGGCGGCAGTGGCGCAGTGCTGCTCGCGCTGCCGCCGGACCCAAACCGATTGGACATTTATAACGATTTGGATGCCGAGCTGGTGAACCTGTATTCCTGCATCAAGGAACGCTCCAATGTTCTGCTGCGGGAGCTGAAATTCCTGCCCATCCACGGCCGCAAGCTCTTCGAGTATTACCGCGACTTTGTTGCCCATAAGGAGGTCTACTTTCAAAATGTGCAGGCGGAGATCGAGTGTCTGGGAGATCGCTCCTGCTTTACGGAGGAGCAGGCAGGAGAACTGCTCCCCATCTTTCAGGAACGGCTGGCTCTTTTCGATGTGAAGCGAGCGGCAGCGTATTACCTTGCTATTCGCGGCAGTTTCAGCGCAACGGTCACATCTTTCGGCGTTAAGGGAATGGATGTGGAACATCTTCTGAAAATGTTTCCGCCAGTGTCCGCACGACTGAAGGACGTGCCACTGGAGAACAAAAACGCCTTGCAGCTCATTCGGGAGCGGGACCGAAAAGAAGGCCTTATCTATGCCGATCCACCCTATGTCAAAACAGAGCGTCTTTATCGGATCGCCGGAAAGTTGGGACGTTTCCGAAGATTCCATGTCCGGCTCTGGCAAATACTGTCCGGCTGCGAAGGCTATGTCGTCCTCTCCTACAACGACTGCCCCTTTATCCGAAAGCTCTATCAGGATTGGTACATCTTATCCTTCCAGCGCAGCAATCCGCTCTCTCAGAAAAAGGGCTCGTCCTTCGGCGAACTCATCATCACCAACTTCGATCCGCGTCCCTACATGACCCACCAGCTAAACCTCTTCGACGAGCCTCTGGGCGAATGGGAGCTGAAGCTGGTCCATATCCCAAAACATCCACCGAGGAGGAAAACAGCATGAAATTCAATTTGAACCATGATCCTAACAATAAAACTCTTTCTATTCCCCGCGCCGCTTTGCAGCTCTCCGGACTTGCAGGCGTCAGCGACCTGATCCTCCATACCGACAGCGGCTGTATCCTGCTGCTGCCGGGAGACCCTACCGTGGCGGAGCTGCTGAAAACCATTTCTCTCATCTCTACCGTTGCGCCGCAGCTGATCTCCCGTCTGGCGGAGCGAAGCCAGATGGCAATGGAGACCGGAATGACGGAAACGGCGTGCGGCACCTGTGAACACGAACCTCACTGCTCCGGCCTTGAAATTCCGCCCTGCCAGCTGGCGGAGGCGGGGATCTCGCCCACTGCCGCGCTGGAGTCCTTTGTAGAGGAGGGCAGAGTCATCGTGCAGGCAGCGGAGAAAACCGCCGCAGATGTGCTCATCGACGATCTGGACGATGATGTCCGCACCATGCTGGAGGATTCCGGTGTGCGGATGGAGGGCGTATGCCGCCTGCTGGAAAAGGAGGAAATCTCAGAATGAATGACACCTATCTCTACCCCTATTCCTCTGCCGAGGCGAGAGATCGGAACGAGCTTTCCCTCTGGCGGGAGAGCCACAAGGCGAACATCGCCTGCCGCAACGCCATCGAGGACACCATCCGTCAGAATTTCGACGGAATGCATCTGGACAAGAACTGCATCACGCCGGTGCTGGACGAATACGGCTACAAGCGCACCGCGTGGGTGCTTGCCAACACTTTGCACGAACTCAAGTGGGACGGGCGCTTCGGCCATGCCAACAAGCAGTGGGTGGAGTGCGCCTGCATCCCCAAAGACATCAACCACAACAGCGACTTTGTTGTCCGAAGCCATCCGGCTGTGCTGGATGGCTTCGTCACTTTCTACCGCAAGGCAGTGCAGGCGCTGAATCTGTTCGGCGCGGAGCATTGCGTCGGTGACCGCGCGGAGCAGGACTTCACCGGCAAGGTGCTGGTGCTGTCGCCGGAGGCACTGCAGGAGCAGTATTGGGGGCAGGATTACCAACTTCTGTATGCTCGGAGCGGCTTTGGATGCGCGCCTCATTCCAGTGGTCGAGCAGTCTTTGCCACCTGCCTCTCGGACGGAGAAACAGCCAGATGGAACCGGGAGGATTTCATTGGCGTACTGCATGACAAGTTTCTTCCGGAATGGGCAAAGCCGAAGCTGGCAGAGCTGAACGCACAGGAGCAGACCAATGCCCCCACTATGGGCGGCATGAATATGAAGTGAGGAGGATGTCTGAATGTGCATGACCTATTACACCGTGGACGATCTCCGCCCCGGAAGACCCGGCTGGGATGTGAGACAGTTCTCCGCACTGGCGGAGGCCATTACCCATTACCGGACGCTCCCTATGGACGGGGTCCGCGTGCTTGGCATGGCGGATGACGCCCACGCTTATGAACTCATCCGCTGTGTACGCCTTTTCCTTGGCGATGCCCAGGGTGAGGACGTTCTGGCGGCAGATTACCGGCGCAGCGGCTTGACGAAAAAGAATGCTGCTTTGAAAAATGCGCTGGACGTTTGCTTAGAAGTCCTGCATCCCCGTTTCCTGTTGGAGCCGGAGCGTTTGGTTCCCGTTCCCCATCGCAGAAAGCTGCGGGAAGAGCTGCGGGAGGCGCTTCTCTGGCAGGGCTATGAAGGAAACTATGATTCCGCCATTCGCACTGTTTTTGTAGAAGGCGCTGGTTGGCTCTCACCCCAGGATGTGAAAAAGCAGAGGCAGCTTCCTCTGGTGTTGCGCTACCGGGTAGACGGTATGTCGAAAGACGGTGCCTACCTCTCCTTAGAGCTGGAGCCTTGGGAATATGACCTTCTGCTGGAACAGACGAAAAATCACTATAAAAATAAAGAAAAGAGGAACACAAAATGAAACGAATGCTATCTCTCTGCGCTGCGGCGTTGTGCCTGACTTTGGCACTGACGCCCACTGCGCTGGCGGCGGACTTTGAACCCGCGGTACCGGACGCCAAGGTCTGCTATCCCACCTCCATCGTCCGAAACGACGATGGCACAGAACTGAAGAAAATCTATGATCTGAGTCCGGAAGACGATCCTGCGGGCATTCCCCGCTCGGACTTTCGGCAGGACGGCTTTCAGTACACCCTGACGGATCTTCTGAAGCAGGAGCTTCCGGAAAACGAGAGCCGCCAGCATACGGAGCATGTTTCTATCGAGAGCGCCAAAAAGGATATGGAATCCGTGCTGGCGCTGCTGCCGCAGGAGCGTGAGTTCATCACGGACGATGGGCTTATGGGAACCCTGACACTCCGACTTGACACCGTGCAGGTCGAGCCGTCTGGCTACGGCAGTTCTACAAAGCAGCTTTCCGTCAAGCGCAGCTATCCCAATCTTGCCGAGCAGGATACACAGTACATCCCCAAGAGCATTGAGGACGGCGGCAAAAACCTGACGCTCTCCGACATTCAGTGGCAGACCGACAATACCGCCAACATGGACGGTTATGCCGTGGCAGACCGCTATACCGCCGTCGCCACCTACACCGGCAGCACCACCAGCAGCTACGTCAAGGGTTACACCGTCACGGCGGACTATACCGGCACGGTGAGCCGCATCGCATTAAATCGCGTTCGCTATGTTGCCATTTTCGAAGGCGTGCCTATCCAGCCCGCAGAGCCTGCAAAAACCGCCGGCGCAATGTCCTCGCTCCGCTGGTCCTATGTGCTCATCCCCATCGGAGTCGTGGCCGCGGCAGGCGCGGGCGTCGGCGGCGCGCTGCTGGTAAAACGCAAAAGAGAAAATGCAGATGAGGAGGAGACAGAAGAATGAAAAAGATCATCACCCTTTGCCTGAGCCTTTGCATGACAGCAGCTCTGGCGGCTCCGGCGTATGCGCTGGAATACAGTATCGATGCGCCGGACGATTACGACTTCGGCAGGAATACCTCCATCGATGTCATTCACACGGCGGATGGCGGCGCCATGCGCAACGAAGATGTGAGCAAGAACGCAGCGCTCATTCCGCCCGTCTTTGGCTCGGAGAGCATGAATGCGCTGCATACCGGCGAATACCTGACGCCGAATCTTGCGCCGCGCACCCTTCCCACGGCTGGCGCCGTGATCAGCGGCAACGGCGATGTGGTTACCCCAGGGAGTACGGTGAGCAGCGGCAACGGCTATCAGCCCGCTGTGCTGTTCACAGATGTGACGAGTGAGCTCTACTACATAAACGGTTCCCTCGGCAAGATCGAGATCCCCACGCTGGGTCTGAGCGTGAGGATCTATCAGGGCACGGACAGCAAGACGCTCGCCAAAGGCGTTGGGCATTTTGAAGATACCTCCATCTGGGAGGGCAATGTCTGCCTCGCCGCCCACAACCGCGGCGCCAACAGCTACTTCGGGCAGATCCACACGCTGAACATCGGGGACAAGATCACCCTGACGACCAAGCTGGGGACGCGCACCTATAAGGTGACGGACGTCAGCAAGGTCAGCGAGACAGACCGCAGCGGTCTTGCGGACGCAAGTGAAAACCTGCTGACGCTTTACACCTGCGTTCGCAATCAGCGCGACCAGCGCTGGTGCGTCACCGCAGTGGAAACTTGATTTTTTCTCCGTTTTGCCGGATCGGTTCTGTTCGACTTCTGCCCATCGCCTGTGATATGGTGAAGCTGCGAGAAGGATTTCCACACACATTTAGAATGGAGGCAGAACAATGAACAGAGCGAAGAATACCGGACTCGTCCTCTGCGGCCTTGTGCTGGGGCTTTCGTTGAGTGCTCCTGCGGCGCAGGCGGTGGAATCGCTGAAAGCGACGCTTTCCACCAACCGCATCCTTGTAGACGGGCAGGAAGTCCGCCTGACGGCGTACAACATCAACGGAAATAACTATGTTATGCTGCGCGACATCGGCAGAGCGGTCGGCTTCAATATCTACTGGGACAGCGATAGCAAATGCGTGCAGGTCGAGTCGGACAAGCCTTACACTGGTGAAGCACCGGTAAAGTCCACTACGACAAAGCCTGTAGAGCAGCCTGCGCAGACAGACGTTGCCGCTGCAAAGCAGGACATCATTGACCGCACCAATGCGCTGCGGCGCGAAAATGGTGCTGCCGCGCTGCGCGTCAACGACAAGCTCATGCAGGCGGCGCAGGTCCGGGCCGACGAGATGGCCTCCAGCAGTGTCTACTCTCATACCAGACCGGATGGACGACGAAACACCTCTGTTACCGATTGCCCGTATGTAGGAGAGAATATCCACCGCATCGCAGATTGGGCGCTGCAGGGTAAATCGGTATCCGAGGCCGCCGTGTGGTCATGGAACCTCTCCGGTGGACACCGGGACAATCTCCTCGAAAAGAATTACGCCGAAACCGGCGTGGGACTTTCAAGAGGAGTCAATGACAGCGGCGAGGCGTGCTGGTACTGCGTCCAGCTCTTCCTATGGAATGGCTACTCCATAAGTTGGGTAGATACTCCGGCAGCCAAGTAAAATCAAACAACATCAACGTGAAGCAGACCGAGAAAAACCGGTCTGCTTCTTCATTATCTCTAAATGACAATAAGGAGGAACCAACCTTGAAAACACTTAGAACAAGGATCATGTCGGCGTTTCTTGTCATTATGACATTATTGACGCTGCTTCCGACTTCTGCACTTGCCGCTTCCAGCACCGGAACCGGCATCAAGCCCACCAGCAACACAAACTACTGGACAACGCGGCTTCTCCATGACGGTACGCCGTACAGCTATAAGCCGCCGATGGCGGCAGGCAAAATGCTCTACTGCATGGATCGCGGCTATGGCTATCGCTGGGGTACGGCATCGTTCCTCAACTCTTACACCTATACCTCTGCCACCGGCGCGGACGCAGACGCTGTCCTGAAAACGGCGCTGGCGCAGAGCGGCATGGGTGAGCTGGACGCCCAGCAGCTTGAAAACTTCAAGTGGATGATGACCTATATCGTGGACTATAAGGGTGACATCCCCGGCAGCCTGTTCATGGCCGCGCAGACCTATGTATGGGATCACCAGTCTTTCAAGGGCGAAGGCGATGGTGACATCGATGGCGGCGGCTACGCCAACGCTGATACCTATGAAATGTACTTGGGCTACACCGACTGGATGTTGAAAGAAAAAGCCAAGGAGGATGCGGAATTCCAGAAGCAGATTGAGGAGTACGCCGCCAAAGGCATCATTGCGTCTGTCGTTGAGGATGAAGCCGCAAAATGGGCGGTGTGGGCAAAGTCCAGCGTCAAGGGACGCCAGAGCTTCTTCAATTACTATGCGCCCCGCAAACTGGTGGTGAATGATGCTCCCGTGCCGGATAAGCCCACGCCTCCTGCCGGCGATGCGGACATTACCTTGCGAAAGGTGGCTGCTGGAACGACCCGCGGGCTGGACGGTGCAAAATTCAACATCTACCGTGACGGTCAGATCGTCGGCAGCGATGTGACCAAAAACGGCGGCATTATCGAAGTCAATAACGTGACGAAAGGCTTATGGTCTTTTGTAGAAGTGGAAGCTCCGGCAGGCTACTGCGCAGATTCCACCCCACTCAGCGTCTATGTGGACACCACGGATGGAGACAAGCAGTATACCGTTACCGCTACGAACTATGAACTGCCCAGCATGAAGATCATCAAGACCGATGCGCAGACCGGCACACCGATCCCCGGTACGGTGCTGTCCATTAAATCCGTGACCGGCAGCTATTCTACCTCCGTCACCACCGGCTCGGACGGTTCGGCAACCCTTTCAGACATCCCCGCTGATGTGTATGTCGTCCGGGAGGAATCCGTGCCGGAGCCTTATGTAGTGTCTCACACCGAGCAGACCGTAGCGCTGCGCCCCGGCAAGACCTCCGAAGTCATCTTCGTTGACTATGAAAAGCCGGGACTCGAAATTTTGAAGAAAAACATTGCCACCGGAGAGCCTATCGAGGGCGTGACCTATCTCATTGAGCAGATCGACGGCAGCTACTCCACCAGCGCCACGACGGACAGCGCGGGGCGCATCTTCCTCGATTCCATCCCCGTGGGCAGCTATCGCATCACGGAGAAAAATGTGCCTTCCAATGTCATTCTCTCTGAGATCCCGCAGGAGGTACATCTGGAAGCAGGCTGCACCAGAACGGTGACCTTCTTCAACGCGGTCAAACCCTCCCTGACGATCCTGAAGCGAAACAGCGTCACCGGTGATCCTCTCTCCAATGCCAAATTCCATATCTATTATGGCTCGGATAATACCACCACCGGCGAGATCAACGACCTCGGTGTGTTCACAACGGCCTCCGACGGTAAAATCACCATCACCGATGTAAACCGTGGCTGGTACAAACTGGTAGAGGAGTCCGCTCCAAAGGGCTTCGGCATTCAGGGCAGCGGGGTCACCGAGTTCTATCTGGAAGCCAATACCTCTAAGACCGTGACCGTGGACAATGTTCCTCACAGTGCCCTTGTTGTGTATAAGTACGATGCAAAGACCGGAAAAGGACTGGAGGGCTGCCGATTTGAACTGAGATATTTAGGCGGCGGCACTTCCGGTACTGGCGGTACAGTCATCGGGACCTATCTGACCGGACCCAACGGAGCGTTCACCGTGACAAACCTCGAAAAAGGCACTTATATCTGCCAGGAGATTGAGAGCGACGGAAATCACATCATCGACCGCGAACCCCAGACGGTGTGGATCTCCGGCGAGGATCAGGATGTGGTGACGCTCCGCTTTGGCAATGCGCCGCTCGGCAGCCTGCTCATTACAAAGCTGAGCAATGACAGTAAGCACGAACCGCTCTCCGGCGTAGAGTTCCTTTTGACCGACAGCAGCGGCCATTATCTCGGCAATGACAACGGCCGCTTCACCACCAATGCCGCGGGCGAAATTCTGGTGGATGGTCTGGAACCCGGCATGACGGTCATTGCCCGTGAAGTCAGAGCAAAAACGGGCTACCTGTTGGATGACAGCCCCCAGCACGCGCTCATCAAGAGCGGCGAAACGGCGCATTTGCAGTTTCTGAACCAGCCTGCCGGAAATCTCATCATCCGCAAGGTCAGCTCCGGCCCCAACGGGGAGCCGCTGGAGGGCGTAGAGTTTAAGATCACCTACGCGGATGGCAGCTTCGTTCCCGACGCCAACGGCGAACTGTCCAGCAACGGCATTTATTACACCAATAAATCTGGTGAGATCCGCATCTCCGGCGTCGTCGGCACCGTGGTAGCAACGGAAACCAAGACGATTCCGGGCTTCACCATTGACGAAGCGACCCGCACACAGACCGTAGTAGTTAATCCCAACGACACGCAGACGCTGACCTTTTACAACAAACCCACTACAACATTGATTCTCCAGAAATACATTTCCGGCACGAAAAATGAACCGCTTGCCGGGGTACAGTTCCTTGTGACGGACTCCTCCGGTGCGGTAGTCGGCCCCAACAACGGCTACTATACCACCGACGCTGCAGGCCAGATCGTCATTGAGGGTCTGACCGACGGCATGACTGTTACCGTAAAAGAGGTCAAATCTGTGGATGGATTCGTGTTGGACGGGACACCGCAGAGCATTAAGATCGACCAGAACCAGTCTCCCCAGCGCATGACTTTCTGGAATGAGCGACAGGGCGCGCTGATTATCAACAAGCTGTCCTCTCTGGACCGCAAGACGCCGCTGGAGGGCGTTACCTTCAAGATCACTACGGCTACCGGCGAGTTCGTCCCCGACGAAAACGGAAAAATCAGCTCCAACGGTCTGTACTATACCGACGAAAACGGGCAGATCATCCTCAAGGGCGTCACCGGCACACTGGTGGTGACAGAGGAAAAATCTATCTCCGGTTACACCATCGACGAGAACACCCGCACGCAGACCGTGGTGGTCAACCCCAATGACACGCAGTCCCTCTATTTTTATAATGCTCCCATCGGTGGGCTGGAGCTGCTGAAAGTGAATGCGGCGGACAAGACCCAGCGCATCCCCAACACCACCTTCGAGATCCGCCGTGTCAGCGATGGCGGACTGGTGGACACCGTCACCACCGGGACGGACGGCCGCGTGTATGTGCCGCTGGAAAGCGGCAGCTACTATGCCGTGGAAACCGAGGCGGGCAAGGGCTTCCAGATGGACAATACCCCCATCTATTTTGCCGTGGAGGACGGTAAAACCACAACCAAAACGGTGACCAACAAGGCCATCTCCGGCATCCTGCTCCACAAGGTCAATGCCGTCACCGGCGAGGGCATCCCCGGCGTGTCCTTTATTCTCTATGACAGCGGCAACAACCCCATCGCGCAGGAAACCAGCGATGACCGGGGCTATGTCCGGTTCGAGGGACTGGAGGATGGCCGCTACTATCTGCGGGAACTGGAAAACGAGGGATATATTCCCGACACGCAGAAAAAGACCGTGTATGTAAAATCCGGCGAAACCACGGAAATCGAGTGGAAGAACACCCCTGTTACCGGGCAAATCCAAGTGACGAAGGTCAGCGCCGACTACAACTCTATGAACGGCTGGCCTGCCGGGACACCCATCCCCAACACTGTCTTTGAGATTTACAACGCCCGCACCAACCGTCTGGTGGATACCATTAAGACGGACAAAAACGGCTTGGCGGTGAGTAAGCCTTTGCCGCTGGCGCGGTACAAGATCGTGGAATCCAAGGCGGCGGAGTTTTACGGGCTGGATAAGACACCCATTGAGGTGGAGATCGAATACGCCGGTCAGATCGTCAAGGTAGCCATGACCAACAAGAGCCTGTCTACCAATGTTTCCATCAAGAAAACCGGCTATGTGGAGGTCATGCCGGGGCAGCTCGTCCGCTACAATTTCACCGACATCGCCAACAATTCCACCACGGCGCTGGAATCTTTTTATTGGAGAGACACTTTGCCTGTCAAGGCGGTTCGGCTCCAGACCATCTATACTGGCACGTGGAATACCCCTGGAAACTATAAGATCGTGTACCGCACAAATCTCAGCGGCGGTACATGGCGCACGCTGGTGGATAACCTTTCCACCAGCAAGAACTATGTGCTGGATGCTTCCCCCGCGGCGCTGGGACTTGCCGCCAACGAGTATGTGACGGAGTTTATGGCTGCGTTCGGCATCGTCCCCGCCAACTTCCGGCAGGTGGAACCGCCCCGCGTGGACTGCAAGGCACTTGCCAAGCTCACCGGAGGTACGCAGTTCGTTAATCAGGCGGACGCGGGCGGCGTCTACAACGGGCAGTGGATCATGGCCACCTCCCGCTGGTCTACCCGTGTTTACGCTCCCAGCAAGCCCCTGCCCCGCACCGGTTATTAAGGGCTAACAACAACAGATGCCGCTCCGCAAGGGGCGGCATTCCCAAATTAAGGAGGTTAATATCTTGAAACACAAAAAAATCATGATTTTGGCGTTGGCGCTCCTGCTCCTGACCGTGCTCTGCTGCACCTCCGCCCTTGCCGCGGGCGGCGATGTGGCAGGCGCTGTGGAGCAGACATGGACGGAGGCGGCCAAGCAGATCAAGGCTGTGGTGGAGAAGGTGGTGTTCCCGGCACTGGATATGATCCTCGCCATCGCGTTCTTTGTAAAACTTGGCGGCGCGTATTTTGATTTTCGCCAGCGAGGTCAATTTGAATGGACCGGTCCCGCTATTCTCTTTGCCTGCCTGATTTTCAGCCTGGTTGCGCCGAAATACATCTGGAATATCATCGGCATCTAAAAAGCGTATCCCTTGAGAGCCGGGTCAGAAGTCTGATTCTGGAAGTGGGCTGGCGCGTGAGGATGGTCTTGCATAAAAGCTATTGCTTTGATATAATACTATCAAGAAATTGATACAAGGAGGGCTTTCTATGCAGATCAGACCATCCTCCGCTCTGCGGAATGAGTACACTCAAATTTCTGAGTTGGCAAAAGCATCCGGTGAGCCGATCTTCATCACAAACAAAGGTGAGGATGACGGTGTTTATATGAGCATGGCCGCATACGAGGAGCGGGAAAAAATGTTCCGCCACCGCGACAAGATCTATGCCGCGGAGATCAGCAGACTGAGCGGAGAGCCTGTCTGCACGCCGGAGGAGCTTGACGAAAGAATGGAGGAGTTGTTCCGTGCCTACGAAAAGTAAGCTGGTCTATCTTCCTCCCGCTCAACATGACTTTGAGGAGATTGTAAAGTATCATATTACGGAGGCGGGGACTCCCTATGCGCGGAAAATCTACGGTACAATGAAAACGGCCATAAACCGTCTGCGAGATTTCCCGCTGATGGGGCAAACGCATCCGGACCCGATCCTCGCCGCAAACGGATACCGAAAACTTGTGCTGACGAAAACTTATGTTGCCATCTATAAATTGATTGGGGACACCGTTTACATTTATGCGATCGTCAATGGCAAGACAGACTATCCCCGCCTTTTGAAGTAATTACCGTTTTGGGATGAAGAATATGTCGACAGAAAACGAGTATTTGACAAAGACGGAATCCTTGCAAAAAGAATTGGAGCCGGTGTGTCGGGTTATCACGGAAACTGTCAAAGCCGAGGCGATTTATCTCTTTGGCTCCCGTGCTTATGGTATGCCAACCGATGATAGTGACTACGATTTGTGCGTCATTATCCCGGAAAACTCCATGCGTCCGGCAGACGCGATCAAGGCGATCCGCCGTGCGCTCCTGCCGCTGCAAACCATGTCTTTGGATATACTCGTATACCGTGCCGATACATTCTTCCGCCGCGTGCAAGGCGTGACCATGGAACGTAAAATCAAGCGGGATGGTATCCCCCTATACGAGAACTTCTCCCACAAATCATAATACCAATTATCGCGACAAGGCCGCCGCCCGAAAGGGCGGCGGCCTTGTCGCGTCTCCGGAGGTGAATGAACAATATTTATTTGGGACTTTGTCGCCGCGACTGTCCTGGATCAGCTCATGGACTGGGTCTATGGGCAGGCCATAGGCTTTCTCGGCAATTTCTTTGCCCTCATGGGCAATATGGGCGTGGAACTGTTCGAGCTGGAATGGGTCAGCGCCATCATTCTCTTTTTCTCCCGCCTTGCGTGGGCGCTGTTTACCGTCAGCGTGGTGGTCTGCGCCTTTGAATGCGGTATCGAATACTCCACCGGCAGGGGGAATCTCCAGCAGTGCGGGACGAACATCATCAAGGGCTTTCTGGCGGTGAGCCTGTTTACCGTTGTCCCCGTCCGGCTCTACGCCCTATCCGTGTCGCTGCAGGGAACCTTTTCCGCGGGGCTTACCGGCTATGGGCGGAGCATTGGTGAGGTGGGGCAGGACATCATTACGGAGCTCAAGGAGATCCAGACGCTTACGGATGTGGTAAACAGCTCTCACTTCGGTCTCGGCATCATCACCAGCCCCATTATGCTCCTTTTTTGCGTGATCCTCATGGGCTACGCGGTCATCAAGGTGTTTTTCGCCAACCTCAAACGCGGGGGCATTTTGCTCATCCAGATCGCGGTGGGCAGCCTTTATATGTTCAGCGTCCCACGGGGCTATTTGGACGGCTTTATGGGCTGGATGCGGCAGGTCATCGGCTTGTGCCTGACCGCCTTTCTCCAGTCCACCATCCTCATTGCGGGACTCATGGTCTTCAAGGACCACGCGCTCATGGGCGTGGGGCTCATGCTCTCCGCAGGCGAAGTTCCCCGCATCGCCGGCAGCTTCGGCTTGGACACCACAACAAAGGCCAATATTACGAGTGCTGTCTATACGGCACAGTCCGCGGTGAATGTGACGAGGACCATCGCCGCGGCAATCAAATGAAAAGGGTGTGTATGAAATGACACAGTCAACAAAAAAGCTTACAATGGGGAGCCTGTTCGATGGCATCTCCGGTTTCCCTCTGGCTTCGGTGCGGTGCGGCATCGAGCCGATCTGGGCCAGTGAGATCGAACCATTCCCCATACTGGTATCAAAGATCCGTTTCCCACGCATGGAGCAGATGGGAGACATTACAAAGCTGAACGGCGCGTATCTGCCGCCTGTGGATATTATCTGCGGAGGCAGCCCGTGCCAGGACTCAGCGTGGCCGGAATGCGCGCCGGATTGAACGGTGCGCGTTCCGGCCTCTTTATGGAACAAATACGAATCATTCAGGAGATGCGAGATGCAGACAGAAAATCTGGAAGGACAGGAGTCCATATTCGGCCAAGATTCGGCGTGTGGGAAAATGTCGTCGGTGCTCTCTCAAGTGGGCGGGACGCTGAAACGGGTCAAAAAAAGCCTGGGTCGGATTTTCAAAAAGTCCTCGAAGCGTTCCTCCAAGTTGAAGAACCATACCTTCATGTTGTTAGACCTGAGACCGGGCGCTGGGAATATGCTGGGGGCATATTGGGAGTACGATCCTCCATGGCTTGGATCGTTTGGGATGCTCAACACTTCGGAGTGCCCCAAAGACGCCGTCGAGTGTTCCTTGTGGCAGATTTTGCAGGCTACAGCGCCATCCCGATACTCGCTATCCCAGACAGCGTGCCTGGGTATCCTGCGCCGCGCAGCCTGCCGCGGCAAATCGCTGCCACCCTTATTGGAAACAGCTTTGCGTATGCAGGCAGGGCTTGACCCGCCCGCGCCCATATCCGGCGAAGCGAAAGCCTACCATATCAATCAGCGCAATGAAGGCATTGACCTGGACGGTGTGTCCGGTGCATTGATGGCAACGCAGAACCTCCAAATGCAGACCTTTATCACAAATCCAAGCAGCAGTCAGAATGGTCCGCAAACGCAGATCGCATTCGCCGCCAACCAGCGGGACGAGGTGCGGGATCTGCACGATGTGGCGGGTGCGCTGGGCGCACAGCCGGGGATGAAGCAGCAGACCTTTGTCGCTGGATTTTCTGCTGGAGCTGGCGCGAGCGCCGGGACCATTGGATATCAGGAGGATGTAGCGCCCACGTTGAAAGGCAGCCCCAGCGGGAACTGTATGCCCAGCATCCTCTGCATCAACGATCAGGGCGGGCAGATCATGGAGTGCAGTGAGAACGTCACCGGAACCCTGCGGGCACAGGAGCATGGACACCAGCCTCTGGTGCTGCGTCCGACAGGGCCCAAAGTTTATGAAAACCATGGCATTGACGGAAGATACACGGGGCCGCACGATGTAGCCCCCACCATGTCCGCCCGCTATGGGACCGGATTTTCTGAACCTCGTGCACACGATACAGATTCACACGATTGACAATGCAGAGGAG
>ERZ1673699.1637-NODE-1637-length-17184-cov-10.403526_pt1 | contig 17184 bp, 16 predicted proteins | sample MGYA00580229_ERZ1673699 | MGnify/ENA primary metagenome ERZ1673699 (study PRJEB41218, sample SAMN15661785) | gut metagenome | host: Homo sapiens | place: Canada: London | collected 2015-08-20/2019-03-30 | study: EMG produced TPA metagenomics assembly of... | reverse complement strand
TCTCGTTGTTTAATTTTCAAGGTCCTGTGCTCTCTTTCAAGCGGCTTTCCTTTCAGCTTTTCGCTTTCAGTTTTTTGCCGTCTCTCTCGAGCGCTTGACTATAATACCACGTACAGCCCCTTTTGTCAACACTTTTTTGAAAGTTTTTTTAAGTTTTTTTCGAAAAACTACATCTATATGTTGCGCCTTGATTTAAACACAATATATAGTGTATCTTCGAATGGGCATTTTTGCATTTACATGCCCATATACATGGCTTACGCAAACTATTTTACGAAAATTTTTTGAAAAAATCAAGAAAAACTTTTTGAAAAGGTGGTCTTAAAGTTGCAAAATCCCCTCTCTGTACCCCAAAGCTTCAAGCACATCTTCTTATATATCTGGCGCATCAGTGTCCTTTCACTTCTGAATCTCCTCATAATCTTTCTGATTTTATCCGAAAAAAGTTTTTAAAACACTTAAAACCGCCGTGAAGTTATCGTAAAGCTTTACAATGTTGCCCTATATCTTCTTATATATAGTTATAGGAAGACGCGTTTTTGTTTTGCGGTTCTGCTTTTCTCTTTATATATAGAAGAAACGCGCTGCGGTCATCCCACAACGCGTTTCTTCTTAATATATAAGTATACTTTATGCTTTTGCCGCCTCGGCCTGTTCCGCTTTCGCCTTTTCCATCATCTTATGGTGCACGATAAGGTAGCACACAAAATGCGCGGCCGCCGTCACGGCCCACGTCACCGGGTACGAGAGGAACAGTATAAACAGCGTGCGGTTCATCTGGAAGACCGTCAGGATCCACACTACACGCAGCGCACACGCACCTGTAAGCGATACAATCATCGGCATGATCGAATACCCCATACCGCGCAAAACGCCCACGTGCGTGTCCATAATGCCGCAAAGGAAGTACGGTACGCACACAATGAGCATACGCTCCAAACCGTACTGGATAACCTCCGGGTCAGACGTATATATAGAAAGTAAAGGTGTGCCCAGCAAATACGCGCCGCAGCCGAGCACAACGCCCGTCACGGTCACACACAAAATGCAGATGCGCAGAATTTTCGCCACGCGGTCGTATTTCTTCGCGCCCATGTTCTGCCCGGTAAAGGACAGCGCCGTCTGGTAAAACGCGTTCATCGCAGTGTACACAAAGCCCTCAATGTTGGCCGCAGCCGTGCTGCCCGCCATAACGGTAGAGCCGAACGAGTTGATAGAGGACTGAATGAGCACGTTCGAAATGGAGAACACCGCGCCCTGCATGCCCGCTGGCAGGCCGACACGCATCATGCCGAAAAACTTATCTTTATAGATATGCAGCTTATGCAGCTCCAAACGGTAAGAAGCGTTCGTTTTCATCAGGCAGATGGTCACAAGTCCCGCAGAAATCACCTGCGAAATGACCGTCGCAATGGCAACACCCGCCACGCCGAGATGGAACACAATGACGAAGAACAGATTCAAAATGACGTTTACAACGCCCGCAATGGTCAAAAAGTACAGCGGGCGTTTTGTGTCGCCCACAGAGCGCAAAATCGCCGCGCCGAAGTTGTACAGCATCATCGCCGGCATGCCCACAAAGTATATGCGCATGTAAAGCGCCGCCTGACCCAAAACGTCCTCCGGGGTGCCCATCAGGGTCAGCAGCGGCTCCGCAAACGCAACGCCCACGGCAATCAATATAACACCGCTCACAAGGCTTGTCAGCACAGAGGTATGTACGGTTTCGCTCAGCTGCTTTGCATCCTGTGCGCCGTAATAGCGCGCCACAAGCACGTTTGTGCCGATGGAAAGGCCGACGAACACGTTGATGAGCAAATTGATAAGCGCGCCGGTAGAGCCCACCGCCGCCAGCGCCGTGTGGCCGGTAAAGCGGCCGACCACCACAATATCCGCCGCGTTAAAAAACAGCTGCAAAACGCCGGAAAGCATCAGCGGCACCGCAAAGCGCAGAATTTTGCCCAGCAGCGGACCGTTGCACATGTCGATCTCGTAGGACCGCTTTCCTTTCGCCTGTCGTTTTGCCATAAAAGCCTGTATCTTTTCTTTCATATCAGTAACCGACCTCCTCACCGATGAGAATAACATGAATTCTGCCCTTCACGCGCTGGCGTGCCAAAACCGTGTACATCGCGCAGATGCGATTTTCCGAGCGGCATCCCGCGCACAGCTCGCCGTCCGTGCCGGGACACGCCCCGTGCGTGCACGGCGTGTCCAAATTCAGCCGCATGGCATTTGCGGGCGTCGCACAGCTTTTCACGCGTTTTGCGGCGTCGTCTATATCGCGCACAATCTTGTTACACCCCGCAAAAACCAGCACCCTTTTCGGGCCGAACAGCATCGCCGCCACGCGGTTGCCGTTGCCGTCTACATTATAAAGCTCTCCGTGCTCCGTAACGGCGTTTGTGCCCGTCAAAAACACATCAGAGGAAAACGCCTCGCGGTACAGCTTCTCGCGCTCCTCGGGCGTTTTCGCGGCTGTTCTGTCCAAAAATTCATAGTCCCCGCAGCGCATTAAATCCATCACGCCGGTCTCATCCAGCGTCACGCTGCCGCCGCAGGAAATCACATCGCCCGGCTGCAGCAGCTCTTTTGCGATTTTTACGGCGTCCGCACATGTGGGCGCATAATACGCCTGCATGTTGTTTTTCTCCAGTGCATCCATCACGCGCCGTATGCGCAGCTCTGCGGCGCTTTTACGGTGCACGATATCTTGTGTGTTCATGGTGTACAACTCCCCTCTCGGCGCGTTTCATGCCCATTTATGCCTAACCGCCGCCGATTTTTTAAAATAAGAAAGCACTAAGGACGGAAAAGCACATGCCTTTCCGCCCCCTATAATTTTTATTTTGCCTTTGCGTCCGCAAACGTATTGAAGCACTCCAGAACGTGCTCCTTGTGTGTTTTATTCGCGTCTTCCTTTTCCGACTTCGCGTCGGTGTAGATTAAAAGAAAGCGTCCGTCGTTGGAAAGATAACCCGGCACGGTGTTATCCAGCACCTTAAACGTGCCGTCTGCGCGCACAGCGTCCTGAAGCGCCTTAGCGGTCTCGGAAAGTTCCGCCGGGAACTCATACACTTCAAGCTGCACAGCGGAATCTGCGTAGCGGTATACATATTTATAGCCGTTTTCGGCGCCGATGACGTCGTAAGACATCTGCACCTTTTCGCCCGCTGCCACCTTGCAGTCTTCAAGATACTTGCAAAGGCCCTGAATATCATCGTCATAGCCCGCGGGGTCTTTGTCGGTACTCTCCGCGGTCTCGCCCTCGCTCGCCGTGGAAGACGTCTCCAGCGTTGCGACCGCCGTGCTTGAGGAGCTGTTGTTTGCACAGGCCGTCACAGATACGCACAGCAGCGCGGCCAGCAGAACAGCCAGCAGCTTTTTTATATTTTTCATGATTTGAACCAATCCTCTCTTTTTCCTCGTTCTTCTTATTATAGAACGGGTCATACAGCTTGATTTTACCATACCCCACGGCAGATAGCAACACCCATTTGCAAGAAAAACCGTTTTGCCCGCTGCAACGGAAAATTTTGCCCGCTGTAAAATAAAAATGAATAAATTCTAAGCATATTCTAATTGACGTTCACACCATATCATGGTATAATGAACACAACAAACGCCGTTCAAATTTATGAGGAGGTAACGCCGTGAAAAACAAGGGTATAAAAATCGGAGTCGTGTTTCTTCTGCTGTTCGCTCTGCTCTCAGTGGCAGGCTGTCAACAAGAGGACGTGGTGATCGTAGGCGTAGAGCCGGGACAGCCGGGGCCTACAAAAGGGCAGCTGCGCATTTCATTCGCGCCAGTGTCGTCTTCGGCAAGCATCAAACTATCACCAAACATAACCATTAACGACCTTTCTTTGTCAGCAGATATGTCCTTCACCGTTACGAATACGGATACCAATGCTACGACCGTGCTGACGGGCGTAGTGATCGACGTGGATCCTGCGTTCACACATGCAGAATTTGATGCGAATGGTAGCGCACTGTCAACTACACGTATAAGTCTCTTGATTCCCTACACGTTAGAGCCGGGAAATTATAAAGTGACAGCCGTAACAGGCTCCGTAAAGTACCCTTCGTCTTCAGGTACACCCGTCAAGGACTTGTCTCTGGCACGCGACGGAGACGGGCTGAATATCACCTTCACCATCGCCGCGCCCGAGCTGACCCCGACCCCGGAGCCGACGGCAACACCTACCGTTGAACCCACAGCAACGCCTACTGCGGAACCCACAGCTACGCCAACGGCAGAGCCCACCGCAACGCCCACGGCGGAACCGACGGCCACGCCGACAGCGGAGCCCACGGCAACCCCAACCGCAGAACCGACGGCCACGCCCACAGCGGAACCAACGGCGACACCTACGGCAGCTCCCACCGCCGTACCGACTGCCGTGCCGACCGCAACCCCAAGCCCGACGAACCACCCCAAAACGGGCGATGATTTTGCCCCCGCACTTTGGCTGACGCTCTGCGCAGGCAGCTTCGCGGCACTCGCCCTGCTCCTTAAAAAACGGCACATTTAATCGCAGGTAAAAAGCCGACCACATCAGCGGCTGTCCATACCGGCACACTGAAAAACTCATGCTTTCACCGCTTGAAAGCATGAGTTTTTTTGACAGCCTATATATTCTCCGATCACAAATTGTGTCGGCAAGCTTCTTCGTGTTGTCAACCAAGCTGCCGAAGGATTAAATATCTTCAAAGCGGCATCGGTGTCCGCGCAATCAGAAGAACTGCCAGAATTGCACCGGCAAATGCCGCCACCCCTACGACGGCCAGCATTTTTTTGTTGGGCCGCCTCTTCGTTGCTTTGCAAATCAGTGCGGCACAAGTCACGCAAACAGCCGCAGCAGCAAGCGCGATGCCCAACATTTCCCATAACCAAGACAGCTCATATAAGATTCTCATGTGTTCATCGCCTTCCCTTCTGTTCATCGCAAAACCGCTGCTTTTTCTAAATCTGTTCGTATTCCGCGAACGGCTCACCGGAGATTTCGAGTGCCTTATCCCTGTACCGGCAGCTCCACCGCAATCGTGGTGCCCTTCTTCGAGCTCTCCTCCACCCGGACGCCACCACCGTGGAGATTGGCAATCTCCCACACCAAAGAAAGCCCCAGCCCAACGCCGCCGTACTCCCGGCTGCGGGACTTATCCACCCGGAAGAAGGGCTGAAAGATGCTCTGTTGGTATTCCTCCGGGACGCCGCAGCCAGTGTCGGAAACGCGGATCAGAATCTTTTCCGGCTCCTGCGTAACGGAAACCTTCACCGAGCCGCCCGAACGGTTGTACTTGACTGCATTTTCCGTCAGGTTAAAAAGCAGTCGGTAAATCAGTGCATCGCTGCCGATGAGAAAGCCGTCTCCCTCCATCTCCAGCGTAATATTGCGCTTTTCTGCCAAAAGCGCGAGATCTGTGAAGACCTCCTCAACCATCGGGGCAAGCTGAATCTGCTCGTTTCGCGCCACCTGCTGCAAATTGCTCATTTCAAGCAGCGTTTTGGTCATCTGTGTCAGTCGCTCCGTCTGTTCCCGCAAAAGTGCGAGAAACTTCGCCGTTTCCGGCAGCATATCGGGATGCTCCGCGGAGAACAGCTCCAACTGCGCCTGCATCAGTGCCAGCGGCGTGCGCAGCTCGTGGGCAGCGTTGCCGGTGAACTGCCGCTGGGCGGCAAAGGCGTTGTCCAACCGCTCCAGCATCTGATTGAAAGAGTAACTCAGCTGCCGAAACTCCGGCAGAACATTCTCGTTAATCCTCATGTCCGCCAGGTTGTTCAGCTGCACCTTCTCCACCTGAGACACAAAGCTGTGCAGCGGCTTGAGGGCACGTCCGCTGACAAAATAGGCCAGAACGCCGCTAAGCAGTGTCACCACAGCCGTAATATACCAGTTGGTCATGCGAAAGCGCCCCTGCGCTCCGTTGACCACAATGGTCAGATCCTCATCGGGCGTTACGAGCTGCGGATTAAAGCTCTCTGCGCCTTCACTGTTCATAATAACCGTGTCGCCTCCCTGTAAGGTGTCCGCGATTGTGTCCATATAGTACACACCGGAGGAACAGAGCAGCAGATTCATGACAACACAGGTGACACCGATGAGCAGGACAGTCATCAGAGTGATGCGCCACTGCAAGGAAAGTCGCTTCATGTTTCCTCTCCTCCCATCAAATAGCCTTCGCCGATGCGATTACGGATGGGGTCAAACCCCAACGCGGCGCGGAGCTTCTTGCGCAGGGCGGAGATGTGAACCCGGATAGAATTACTGAAGCTGTCCACGCTGTTATCCCAGACGTGCTCCATCAGCTCTTCCTGACTCACAGGCCGTCCCTGATGCACCATCAGATATTCCAGAATGCCCGTCTCCTTACGTGTGAGTGTCAGGGGCTGCCCGTTGACGGCAGCGGTGCGGGAGCGTGTGTCGAACGTCAGCTCCCCGCAGGTCAGCAACACGGCTTGCTGGGTGAACTGCCGCAAGGTCAGGCTGCGGATGCGGGCCTCCAGTTCAGCCAAGTGAAAGGGTTTTGCAAGATAGTCGTTGGCCCCGGCATCCAACCCCTCAACCTTGTCCTCCACCTCGCCGCGTGCGGAGAGAATCAGCACCCGCGTCTCGCGGTCTGTCTGCCGCAAGGTGCGCAGCACGGTCATGCCGTCCTTTCCCGGCAGGTTCAGATCAAGAAGTACCAAATCGTAGCGCTCCACGCCCAGAAGTTCCAGCGCCTTTTCCCCGTCGTAGCAGTAGTCCACGCTGTATGCCAAGCGCCGCAAACTGCGGACAATCGTCTCGCATAGGGCGCGTTCATCTTCAATTACCAAAAGGTGCATAAGAGTCCCCCTTTTCATTTCCTTTTTCTTTATTATAGCAAAAGCAGATAAGATCTGCATTAAATTTTCGTTCTTAACAGGGATTTTATCTTTCCTGTGCTATGATGATGGCAGAAAAAGTGAAAGGGTGATAAAATTGAGTTGTGCAAAAAAAGCAGCGGCGCAGGCCACGTTGCTGGTTGTGGGTATCGCCATGCTGTGCTTCGGCGCATGGCGCGGCGAGGCCGCGACGGTACTGAGCAAAGCGATTAAATTATGTCTGGAGTGTGTAGGCATTGGGTAAGAAATTTTCGGGCGCGTCACAGATTATGTCCCGCTTCCGCGGCTGGATACAGGCGGGGGCAGCTTTATTGACCAACCTGCACCTGCCGAACTTTCTCAAGGGCAAACTGTACCAAGGCGCAGGGAAAACCGTCTGTGTGCCCGGGCTGAATTGCTACTCCTGCCCGGCAGCCTCCGGCGCTTGTCCCATCGGGGCGTTTCAGGCGGTAGTGGGCTCTTCCAAGTTCAGCTTTTCCTATTATATCACAGGCTTTCTCATTTTGCTCGGCGTCCTGCTTGGACGCTTTATCTGCGGTTTTCTGTGCCCCTTCGGCTGGTTTCAGGAACTGCTGCATAAAATTCCCACGAAGAAGTTCTCCACAAAGAAACTCAAGCCCCTGCGATACCTCAAGTACGCCGTACTGCTGGTGATGGTTTTCCTGCTGCCGGCGTTCCTTGTAAACGATGTAGGCATGGGCGACCCGTTCTTCTGTAAATACCTCTGTCCGCAAGGCGTGCTGGAGGGAGCCATCCCGCTGTCCCTTGCCAATTCCGGTATCCGGTCGGCGCTGGGGAGCCTGTTTACATGGAAATTCGGCATCCTGCTTGCAGTGATCGTGCTGAGCGTGGTATTCTACCGTCCCTTCTGCAAGTGGCTTTGCCCGCTGGGGGCGTTTTACGCGCTGTTCAACCGGGTATCTCTCTTTCAGATAAAGGTGGACAAAAACAAGTGTGTATCCTGCGGAAAATGCGCCAAAGCCTGCAAGATGGATGTGGATGTAACAAAAGCGCCCAACCATACCGAGTGCATCCGCTGCGGAATGTGCATACGCACCTGTCCGACGGGCGCCGTGCGCTTCCGTTACGGCTTCGGAGACGGTAAAGATAAAACAAAGGCGGCAAAAAAAGCCGCAGAAAATAATAAACAATAATAACAAGGAGAAAAAAACAGATGAAAACGAATAGAACGAATACGGCCGGCCGATTGCTGGCACTGCTGCTTCTCGCCCTGATGATGCTGTCTTTGACAGCCTGCGGCACAAAGAACGGAGACAAAGCGGACGGAATGAGCAGCGAACCGAAAAATGCCGAGGAAGCGGTCGCCATGCACAAAGATCTGATGGCGCAGGAAAACACCATTCTCTCGGAGAACACAGCCCTTTGGGAAAAGGTATTCATGGCAGCCGACAAGGGCATGACCATGCAGGAGGACGGCAAAAACTACGGTGATTTCCTGCTCAGTACAATCGAATCCGCCAAGGATCAGTTTACGGAGGATGAGCTGAAGCTGCTCAAGGAGGGGGCGGAGAAGATCCGCGACATCGAAACCAAGCTGACCATGATTGAGGAAAAGCACCCCGAGGCGGCACAGGAATCTACGGATGGCGCTATGAGCGTGCCCGCAGGCAACGACACGACCACGCCGCCCGATGACGGCAGTATGCAGAAATCCGATGACGGCAGCATGCAGAAATTCCCCACCTTTGAGGGCAAGGACCTGGATGGAAATACGGTGAAAAGTGACGAGCTGTTCTCTGCCAACGCCGTCACCGTGGTGAATTTCTGGTTCACAACCTGCAATCCCTGCGTGGGCGAGCTTTCCGAGCTGGATGCACTGAACAAAGAGCTTGCGGAGAAGGGCGGCTCCCTCATCGGCGTCAACACCTTCACGCTGGACGGCGACGAAGCGGCAATTTCTGAAGCAAAGGATGTACTGGCCAAGAAGGGCGCTACCTATCAGAATGTGTATTTTAACTCCGATGGTGAGGCGGGAAAGTTTACCGAAAACATCTTTGCCTATCCTACCACTTATGTGGTTGACCGCAACGGCAACATCGTGGGCGAACCCATCGTAGGCGCCATCACGGAAAAAAATCAAGCGGAGACGCTGCAAAAGCTCATCGACCAGGCCCTTGCCGCCGATGCAGGCTGACAAACGGATTTATCTTCTCAAAAAAGTAAGGTGGCTGTCCTTTTAAAGGGCAGCCACCTTACTGCTTTTGGAAAATAGTATGGAGCGCGGGTTATTTGCCCGCGCCCCTGCGCCCCTGAAGATAAAACTTTTACTTTTTGAGGATTTACAGTGATTTTTTCTCCCGCCGCCTGATTTTCCATACGATCAGTGCAACGCATCCGGCAAAAGATGCACATAGCGCGGTGCTCCACAAATTCATTTGACCGCTGTCACCGGTCTGCGGGATTGTAACCGCGCGCCAGCCGGCATACACAGTCCTATCCCCGGTCAGATAAATGTCTGAGACCTTGTTCACAAGGCTCTGTTCGCTGTACCAGCCGACAAAGGTATACCCGTGCCGAGTGGGAACATACTTGGTCAAATCCATGTAGGTATTGTACGTTTCCCGCACGCCGGGAATAGCACTGCCGCCGCCTGTTTCAAAGCGCAGCGTGTAGTAGTTGACGGGCGGATTGTTGTTGCCGGTATGCGTCCAGTGGGCGTAGACGGTGGTATTTGCAGAGAACACGGTATTCGTCGTAATCTTTGTGCCGCCGCTCTTTTCGGTGTACCAGCCGTTGAAGCTGTGCTTGCTGCGGGAAGCATCGGGCAGAGAGGTCAGCTTCTGCTTGGTGGTGGTCATGCTGCCGACAGAGGGCGTACCGTCGTTTCCATCAAAGGTGACGGTGTACTCCGTGGGCGTAGGCGGCGCATTCTCCTCGAAGATGGCCTTGACCTCCACATCGCTGCCGGGCATAGTGAACTTGTCGTCCCTTACCGTCACGTCGCCGCTCATAACCTGCCACTCCTTAAAATGGTAGCCCGTGTTTGGCGTAGCGGTCAGGGTGATTTCCGTTCCGGCCGTCGCCGAGGCGGGATCCGCGCTGCCCGTGCCGTGACCGTCGTCCCTGACGGTGACGGCGTATTCCGCCTCGGGAGCCTTGACTATCGTGATGGAAAGCTCCTTAATATCCTCACCCAAATCGTTGACCGCCATAACGGTAAAGACCTCGGTCCCTTCCCCGGCGGGCGTGCCGCTTATCTCTCCTGTGTCCTCGTTTAGTCTAAGTCCCTCGGGCAGGATGCCGCTCACAATGCTCCATGTGATGGGCGCGGTACCCTTGGCGGTCAAGCGGTTGCTGTAAGCCTCGCCTTCCATGCCGTCGGGCAGGCTTTCCGCGACGATTGTCGGCGGCATAGGGGGTCGGTTATCGATAAGCTTCACCCGAATCGCGGCTGTTACCGCAGGCTCCGGCTGCTGAAAGATGTCTCCGTCATCTTCGCTAAGCACCGGCGTGCCGATGATGGTCTGCCAATCCACGGACTCCGCATCATAGGACGATTCATCCCATGCCACGTCGATCCAGCGCCATGCGCCGTCAACGGCATTGATGCACACATTTTCCGGCAAGCCAAGCTCTGCAAAGGGCGTGCCGAACGGCTTATCGGTAATGGGATCCGGTTCATCGATATTCCTGATGGTGTTTTTGATGGCGTTGATTTTGATGGTAATCTTCGTCGGCTTGTGGAGACGCAGGTCGTCCGGCGTGAATACCACCGTCACATCGTGTTCACCCGGAGTCCGGAGGTAGAACGGCGGGGTATTCTTGAAGGAGAACGTGCCGGGGGCGACGGTATCCGTACCCTTGACCTTTGCCACGCCTCCGACGAGCGTGCCGACTTCATCGTTGTAGGTTCCCACCTGAAGCTTTCGCCATGTGAATATGGTGTTGTCGGGCAACGTAAAATCGCCGTTCTTCCATCGGAATACGGGCAGCTGCGTGATCTCCGTCTCGGCCGGGTCAGGCTGCAGCTGAACCTTTCTCACGGCTCGGAGGTCGGTGCCATCGGGTATGGTGAAATACTTCTCCAATTCGGCGCGGTTGACTTCGCCGTAGATGGTCTGCTCCTCAAACGAATTGGGGTCGTAGGTCGAGCTGTCCCACGAGGTGACGACATCCATGGAATACCCCTCGAGTTTTCCGGGGGGCGTTTCGTTGCTGACTGCGGAGAAACTGAACGACATTGAAGGATTCAGCTCCTCAAAGGTCGTTCCGATTTTTTTGTTGGGAATGTGTACGATATCGGAGCTGACAAATGTGCGGGGAATGACGTTCACATCAACGGTGCATTCCGCCTTGTTGTACCGCTTCAGATTGTCGGGCGTGAAGATAACCTTCAGCTGCAGCGGCCCTGCCTGCAACAGCGTGCCCGCCGTCAAGGAATGTCCGTATATTTTCTGATCTTTGTCCAGCGTGAACTTGCCGGAAACCGTTTCGCCGTTCACCGTGGCCGTTCCGCCGGAGAGATATTTATCGGCAAACACAAGGAAGCACAGGTCTCCGCCGTAGAGCTGCTTGGAATAGGTGGGCGGCTCCAGTGTGGGCGTAAAGACGCGGTCGTCAATGAGCGTTATCCTTGCGGTGGCCTTGACGCTTGTCGGCTCCAGTTTATCCTTGTAGTAGTGACTCTGTTCAACATGCAGCTCGCCGGTAATGATCTGCTCGCCATATTTGTTCGGGTCATAGGTGGAGCCGTCCCATGTCACGGGCACGGGACTGTAGCTCGCGCCGGTGTTGGTCTCTACCTTGACGCCGGAAGGAAGCCCCAGATTTTCAAATGCCGTGCCAATGGGCTTGTCCGTGATGATTACGTCGCCCGGGACTCTTGTGACCGTGCGCTTTGTCCCCGTCACGGTAATAATACATTCCGCCGTGGTGTATGCCTCCGTATCGTCGGGAGTAAAGAGGATCTCCATGCGGTTTTCGCCCGGGTGTACTCTGCCGCCCTCATGGTCCTTGAAGCGGAACGTGCCGGGAACGACGTCACCCGTACTCTCGGCCTTCGCTTCGCCGCCCCTGAGGGCCCTGTCGGTATACTCATTGCCGACATAGGCCGGAAGGCGCAGCGTGGGCGGGGTGGTGATGACCGTTTTGGCAGGCTGCAAAAGCTCTCCGTAAGCCGTATGACAGGTTTCGCAAACAGCCTTCTCCGTGGATGTAGCCTTGCCGCCGGAGCAGTTGCCTGTTTCGGTATGGCTGCTGTCCGCGGTACAGGTGCGTGTGTGCGTTCCGTTGCCGTTGGAGGTCCATTCGCCCCAGCTATGATTGTGCACCTCCCATATGGCATAGATGGTTGTGCTCATATCAACCCCATGTACTACCAGACACTCGGTATAACCGCCGTTTCCGCCATATATCGGCGTACCAGTCCGATAATTCGCCCAACCCATGAAGGTATATCCGTCACGGGTTGGAATTATTTCTGATATGGGAACCCATACATGAAATTCCGAACTGGTCACGCTCTGACTTGGCGGCGCGCCGCTGCCGCCGTTGGCATCGTAATGCAGCGTATAGGTGTATTGGGTGGCAGCGGGACGGGCTGCCCCGCTCCTCGTTTTTGGCATCATAGTATCGGATGTCCCTGCCGGGTCTGCGCCGCAGGCCTCGTGGTGTTCATACAGGCCGCCCGTTTCCGATGCGCGTGCGGCAACCTCTTCATCCGCCGCGAAGACCGTCGCGGGCATCATGGTCAGCACCATACAGCATAGAAGCAGAATGCTGAGTATTCGTTTCTTCATGTCGTTTTTCCCTCCTGTTCCTGCGGGTCCGGCTTGCCTGTCCCGCCCTTTTTCCGGTTTTCTCTGATTCTGAACCGCATGCACAGCGCGGTGATTGCCGCCGCAGCGGCAAAGGATACAACGGCCACCAGCACATAGCCGCCCGCATCCTCGCGCAGCAGCATCGCGCCGAACACGCCCCATGCGGCGGTCTGTCCCGGCCTGACGACCGTGCCTATCGCCTGCATCAGCACCGCGAACAGCAGCATACACGCGGCGCTCAGTCCGTATATGCCGTGCTGCTGCCTTCGGCGGGTGTTTTTCCGTACCCGCTGCCGGACGAGTGCGACCCGTCTTGCGGTATCGTACATACAGTTTGACCCTCCTCTCCGGTTTGTCTGAAACTGTGGCCTAAAAACCCTTTCACTTATATAGGTACATAAAATCGGAAAAACTCTCACCCAAAACGCAAAATTTTCAAAAAAAATTTGAGAGCCGCCAAAAAAACAGCTCTCAAGGTGTGAATGTTCGGTTATTTCATCCGCGATAAACGGAACGTAGACAGCCTTCCCGCCGCTACCAGCAGCACCGGCAGGGCGTAGGCCACATACTGCGCCGCACCGCCGTAGGCGATGAGCAGATTGTAAACGGCGTGGAGGGTGATGGCCGCGCCCAGCAGCCCCCAGGTGCCTGCAATTTTCAGCCATGTCCGCTGCCACGCATAGGCAAGCCCGCCGCCCACGATCAGACCGCAGAGAACGTGCATGGCTCCCGTGCCGAAGCCACGGAAGAAGATGAAGGAGAAACGGTCCGCTCCGTTCTGAATGAGATAGCACACGTTTTCAAAGGTGGCAAAGGCAAGGGCAACTGTTATTGCGGCAGCCTTGATTTTATCCCCCTCCGGCTCAAACACCAGGAGATAGAACACCAGCGGCAGCAGCTTCATCATCTCCTCCACCACCGGCGCAATCTCCGCCGTGGCGGCAAGGGCGTCCGCCTGACACACCGACGCGAGGAAAGTATTGATGTAGGCCGAAAGCAGGCACACACCCATTCCGACGATGCAGAACAGAAAAAAGCGGAGATGCCGCCTGCCCATGCACAGAGCAGCCACCAGCAGCGGGGACACCATGCACAGGAATATGTTCTCAATATAGGTCATGCGTCCACCGCCTTTCTCACAGCGGGCAGCAGCCCCAATATGGTCAGCGTCAGCAGCATATCGCACCAGAAGACAGGGCTTGCCGGGGAAGTATCCGGCCAGAAGCAGCCCGCCGTCCAAAGCAAGTACTCCGCAAATGCAAAGCACAGCATCCCAACGTGGAAACACCGCATATTCCGCGCCGCGCCCGTCCGGGTTTCTGCATAGGCAAGCCCTCGAATGGCGCAGTAGGAAAGCCATATCATCATGCCGCACCAGATCAGGTTGGAGAGAATGTCCCCGAAGGTGCAGTAGAACGCCAGCAGCGGCACGCCGAACGCAGGCGCAAGCCATGCCCTGCGACAGCGGAAGCTGTGCTCATCTGCGCCTGTCAGCGTGGCCTGCAATATCCGCAGAAAAATCACACTGGCCACCCAGCCGAACTCCGACACATAAAACACCTTCGGCGTGGTATCGAACAGCAGCAGATACAGCGTCCAGTAGAGCGCGCCGAGGGCAAAGCAGCCGTAGAAGCACAGCAGCAGAAAATACGCCTGCCTGCGGCTTTTCCGGTAGGATATGCCCGAAAGCAGCGCGCCGACGAACGTGACCAACAGCTGCAGCAGGTTCTCAATCAGCTCCATGCCGTTCCTCGCTTTCCTTATCCTGTGTGTCGTCCCGATTCATTTGCCGCAGCCGGAAGCACAAAACAGTCACGCACACGCCGAGAAGAAATGCCAGAAGCCCGATGACGATGTATCCCAAGGCCGCGCCGCCGTGAAAGATGCTTGCCGCCGTTTCAAAGCCCGCATAGCCGCCGGTTTGAATTTTTACGGCAATATCAGGCATGACGAAAGACACACCCACAATCAGCGCAAGGCACGCCGCCACAGCGGAAGCCGCGGTAATCGTATTGCGCCGCAGCCGTTTCTCCCGCTCCATCTTGGCGATGCGCCGCTTTGTCTCCGCGACGCGTTCTTCATGACTCCGCATTTGTAATCCCCTCCCGTTCCAGAAGCCTTCGCAGGCTTTCCTTTCCGCGATACACCATGTTGGTAATCTGCTTTACCGTTTTTCCCGTAACCTCCGCCGCCTGTGCGTAACTCATACCCTCAAAATAGGTCAGATATAGAACCTCCCGGTAATCCGGATTCATTTCACCCATGCAGAAGTGCAGAATGCGGTTTCGTTCTTCCGTTCGGATAACCTCCTCCACAAGCAGCTGCCCGTCCGATTCATCGGTCAGCTCGTCCAAACGGAACAGACACTTCCGCTTGCTTTTATGGCGCAGCGCCATATTCCGCGCCGTCTTATACAGATATGCCTTGAAGCCACCGTCCCGGATGCGAGGCTTTTTCGTGAACAGATAGGCGAAAACATCCAACATCAAATCCTCTGCTTCGTGGACATCGTGCAGATACCCGTCGATATACAGGGTTAGCGGATTGCCGTATTTTTTCATCAGGGCCTCCAGCCCCGCATCGTCGCCGTTCAAATATCGGTGGTAAAAAGTCTCGTCGCAGGTCATAGCGTTCACTTCCTTTTTGCGGGTGCTCCAAATGCAGAGGGGTATCCGCCAGGCGCTTGCCCTGCCGGAATTTCGGTGCTGTTCCTGAAAGCGCGGGTCGGACGGCTTTTCCGCGTTCTCTTGGTCAAATTATATCACAGGATACGTACGGATAGCAACCGGAACCGCAGATCATGCCAATAGCATGCGCAGCCTGCCCAAGGTGCTTTTAGGTGAGGTCACACTTCGTCCTTTCTCCTCTGCTCCAAAAGCCAGGCTGTCATGTCCCGCAAAGTATCCTTCACCGGGCGCGGATGATATGCAAAGCATTCTGATGCTGCGGCATGGCTGAATTGTCCGTTTGAGGCAAGGACGGCAACGGAATACGGTGTGAAAAACAGCGGCTTTCGCTTCTTCAGGCTTCGATGTTCATAGTATGGAGCCGCCAGCTTTGCAAGCCCCAGTGGCAGGCAGATGGGGCGATACTTCTGCTTTGCGGTCTTTCCCACAAGCTGAAGCATCTTGCGAATGGTAACATAGTGGCCGGACAAAATGTATCCCTTACCGGGTTCTCCGTTCTCGGAACAGTCGAGAATGCCTTTTGCCACATCCCGTACATCCACGAAGTCATATCCGCCGCGAACGGCAAAGGGCAGCTTTCCGCGAAGAAAAGATTTCGCCATTGAGGTGAAGCTCCCTCCCTGTATGTCGCCCGGCCCGATGATGCCGGAGGGAAAGACAATGCTGGCATTCAACCCGCGTTCCGCTGCAGCGAAGACCAACTCTGTTGCAGTTGCCTTGCTCTTGGCGTAATCTCCGTCCACAAGCCCCGGAGAGAATTCGCAATCTTCCGTAATGATGCAATCCTTTGACTTTTCCGGTATGGCATGGACGGAGCTGACATAGACCATTTTGCCCACATTATGCTCCATACATTGCCGGAGAACCCTCCATGTCCCGCCTACATTGACCTGATAGAGCTTCGAACCGGGTCTGGACGCGACAGAGACGATACCGGCGCAGTGAATCACACAGGTACGGCTGTCGGCATCCGCAAAGAAGTCTGTCAACGAGCTTTCCACGCACACATCACCGATGACGGTATGGACTTCTTTGGGGAGCAAATGGATACAGGGGTCATCACGCAGCACAAGCGCATGCACCTGCGCTCTGCGGCGTACCAGCTCCTCCGCAACAGCCCTACCGAGGAAGCCGGTAGCGCCTGTAACAAGATATTGATCAAACATGCAAAAAGCCTCCTCCCAAATAAGCATACAAGTGTTGATTATCTTTCACAAGTACAGTATACTTGAGAGGAAAGACGGAAACAATCAGCACTTGCCATACGACTGAAAGAAAAGCAACATTGTCTGTTGAAGTGTTGCTTTTCTTTGTAAACTTTTTTGGGAGGGGCTCTATATGGAGAAAATGGACGCAAGGAAACGCTATACGCAAATGGTGCTCAAGCAGTCTTTTCTGAAGTTGCTGAAGGAAAAACCCGTAAACAGAATTACGGTGAAGGAGGTTTGTGCGCTGGCGCAGCTTAACCGCGCCACCTTCTATGCCCATTACAGCGATTGCTTTGCCCTGATGGAGAGCATTGAGAATGAACTCATCGATGCCTTTGAGAAATCCCTTCGCTATGTCAATTTGTTTGATGTGACGGCACTGATTGAAGCCATTTACGATATGGTCGATCAGAATCAGGCCGCCTGCCGGGTTTTGATTCTGGGAAATACAAGCGCAACGGTCCTCATGCGGATGATTGCTTTGGCCAAGGAGGAAAGCATTGCTTACTGGCGGAAAGAGCTGCCCTATGCCGACGAAACAGAGCTTGAGATGATGTATACCCATCTGTCAAACGGTTTGATGCATGTCGTTGTGGAGGGCTATGACAAGTACAGCAAAGAGGAAATGATCCATTTTGTCA
>ERZ1673699.1634-NODE-1634-length-17205-cov-5.689155_pt1 | contig 17205 bp, 14 predicted proteins | sample MGYA00580229_ERZ1673699 | MGnify/ENA primary metagenome ERZ1673699 (study PRJEB41218, sample SAMN15661785) | gut metagenome | host: Homo sapiens | place: Canada: London | collected 2015-08-20/2019-03-30 | study: EMG produced TPA metagenomics assembly of... | reverse complement strand
CCGATGCACGTCGAGAAAAAGGCCGGCCGCAACGACCCGTGTCCCTGCGGCTCGGGCAAAAAATACAAGAACTGTCACGGAAAAGGGCTTTAAGAAAGCCCGTTTAGAGGGGAACGGATCGCGTTGCAACTAACAACCCATTACGCCCCCGGAATTTAAGAGAACCCCCTCAGGGAGAGTTTGCAGATAACATATTATAGAAATATGGCTTATCAGGAGGAGAAACAGCGCCAGCTGGACCTGCGCTACCTGCGCATGGCGAGCATCTGGGCCGAAAATTCATACTGCGTACGCCGCAAGGTCGGGGCGCTGATCGTCAAAGACAAGATGATTATTTCCGACGGCTACAACGGCACCCCCTCGGGCTTCGAGAACATCTGCGAAGACGGGGAGGGCCGCACCAAGCCCTATGTGCTCCACGCCGAGGCCAACGCCATCACCAAGGTCGCCAAGTCGGCCAACAACTGCGACGGATCGACGCTCTACATCACCGCCGCCCCCTGCATCGAATGTTCGAAGCTGATTATTCAGGCGGGCATCAAACGGGTGGTCTATGCCGAGGACTACCGTTCGGAGGAGGGGCTGGACCTGCTGCGCCGCGTCGGCATCGAGTGCGTGCAATGTCAGCTATGAAACGGATCGTCATCGTAGGCGCCACGTCGGGCATCGGGCTCGAAACGGCCCGGCTCTGCATCCGTGCCGGATGGCGGGTCGGAGCGGCGGGACGCCGGCAGGAGGCCCTCGACGCCCTCCGGGCAGAGGCCCCTGAGCAGGTCGAGGTCGAGGCGCTGGACGTCAACCGCGACGACGCCCCGGAGCACCTCGCACGGCTGATCGAGCGGCTCGGCGGCATGGACATCTACCTCCACTCGTCGGGAATCGGCAGCCGCAACACCGACCTGCGTCCCGACATCGAAACCGCGACCCTGCGCACCAACGGCGAGGGGTTCGTGCGGATGGTAACGGCGGCTTTCGGCTACTTCCGCGGCAACGGCGGCGGGCACCTGGCCGTCATCAGCTCGATCGCCGGGACCAAGGGGCTCGGATCGGCTCCCGCCTACTCGGCGACCAAGCGGATGCAGAACACCTATATAGATGCTTTGGCACAGCTTTCACGCATGGAGGGATACGGCATCCGGTTCACGGACATCCGTCCCGGATTCGTGGCCACCCCGCTGCTGGCCGGGGACGGGAATTACCCGATGCTGATGCCGACCGGAAAGGTCGCGGCCCGGATCATGCGCATCCTCCGCCGGCCCCGCCGCCGGGTGGTGATCGACCGCCGTTACGCCGTGCTGGTCTTTTTCTGGCGACTGATCCCCCAGTGGCTCTGGGAGCGGCTGAAAGTGCGGACAAAAGGATAAGGGAGAACCCTGCGGGACGATTTCCGCAGGTTTTTTCGTCGCAGGGCCGGAAAATTTCATTACATTTGCCCCGGATGGCACGGCAACGACACATACCCAAGGGGCGGCTGCTGATGACGGGAACGGTTCTGCTGGTCCTGCTCGTCGGGGTGGTGCTCGCCTCGGTGCGCATCATCAACGGGATGGCCGTGCAGATGAGCGGGCGTATCGTCACGCAGATCAGCCAGTACCATTACCGGCTCCTGCAGGTCGAATTCGAACGTCCGGTGGAGGTGCTCGCGACGGCGGCGCGCTTCACGCATTCGCACCCCGCGCCGTCGGAGGCCGAAATGCGCGTGCTCACCGCGACGCTGATGGAGACGGACCCCAAGATCGGCCGTATCTGGTTCATGGAGGGCGGAGGGGCGGTCGTCCGCAGCTACCCGCGCCGCGGAACCCCCGGTGTCACGACGGCCGACGGGGAGTATCGGCGGCTGGTTGCGGAGCTCCGGGACGACTCGGTCCGGAGTTGCGTGAACTGTTCCGGAGAGGAGCCGGTCTGGAGCCTCGCCTGCCGGGTCCGGGACGACCGGGGCGGCGAATATTTCTGCGGCGTGGACCTCCCGCTCACGGACATCTACGACTACATGGCCGAGCAGGACCCCCACAGCCGCAGTTACGCCACGCTGTTCGATCCCGAAGGCATCATCGTCTACCATCCCGACAACCGGAAACTGGGCCGACCGGCCTCCGAAACCATGGACAGCACGGCTTTCCGCGAGGTGCTCGGCTCCGGACGGAAGATCATCGCCTCGGTCGTTTCGGACTACCTGGGAATCGCCGAAGAGCGCATCTACTACCCGCTGCAGCTCGGAGGCAGCCGCTGGGTGGCGAGCATCGGCATCCCCCGGCTGGCCATCGAGCAGGAAATCGACGATTTCCACCTCTACACCATCCTCACGGCCGTCATCTCGATCCTGTTCTTCGCAATGCTGCTCGTCGTGGCGCAGCGCCGCTGGCAGCGCGAATACGACCTGCGGCGCCTTTCGGAGCAGGAGTCGGCGCAGCTGCACCTGCAGCAGGTGCTCGAACAGATCGACCCCCACTTCCTGTTCAACTCGCTCAATTCGCTCTACGCCCTGATCCGCTGCAACCCCGAGCAGGCCCGGGAGTTCACCCTCACGCTGTCAAAAGTCTACCGCCACGTGCTCGAACGCCGCAAGCAGATACTCTCGACCCTCTCGGACGAGATCGATTTCACGTGGCAGTACTATTCGCTGCAGAAAATCCGCTTCGGCGACCGCATCGAGCTCTCCACGGCCATCGACCCCGCACTGCGCAACTGGCGCATCCCGGCGATGAGCCTCCAGACGCTCGTCGAGAACGCCCTCAAACACAACCGCATCACGGGCCGCAACCCGCTGCACATCCGCATCCGCACCGAGGGCGAAAGCCTTGTCATCGAGAACAACTTCACCCCGCGCAGCGAAGGCAATGCCGAGTCGCTGGGCGTGGGACTGGAACGCATCCGCTCGGTATACCGGTTCTACACCGAGGAGAACCTCTCCATCTCCTCCGACGCCGAGGCTTTCCGCTGCCGGCTGCCGCTGCTGCCGCCGGAAAAGTAAAATCGGCCCGAATCGGCGATTTCCGGTCCGGCACCGACCCGTCTAATTGCGGCATTCACTCCCCCAAACCGGGCATTCGTCCCGATTCGCTTTTCTTTAAAAAATTTAAATTATATTATTGCATCGTGCGGATCGCGTATCCGAAAGAAACCGAGCAATAATAAAACATGAACACACGACGATTTACCCTGACGGCAGCAGCCCTGGCAACGCTCTTCCTGCTGGCGGCCGCTCCTGCGGAGGCCAAGAAGAAGCCGGGCCGCAAATCGAAGAAAACCGAAGCCGCAGCCCCCAAGGCCGACTCGCTCAAAAAAGACAAGAAGAAAGGTTACGAGGAACTGCTGAAAGGCGCCGTGACCGACAAGGGCCTGTTCGACGTCCACCGCAAGGGGACGGATTTCCTGTTCGAAATACCCGACTCGCTGATGGGCCGCGACATCCTGATCGTCAACAAGATATCGGGCGTACCCTACGCCCTGAACGACACCGGCATCAACAAGGGCATGGGCTACGGCGAAAAGATCGTCCGTTTCCGCAAGGACACCCTTTATAAAAAGGTCTGGGTCATGACCTACGACCCGCGCATCACCTCGCCCGAAGGCGACCGCATCACCCGTTCGGTGAAGGACAACTACCGCGAAACGGCCATCGAGCAGTTCCCGATCGAGGCCTACAACCGGGACTCCACGACGGTGGTCATCAAAGTCAACAAGGTCTTCGACGGCAGCGAAAAGAGCTTCAACAACGTCTTCGGGGCGCTCCGCATCAGCGGCTCCCCGAAAAAGGACCTTTCGAAGATCGAGTCCGTGAAGTCGTTCCCCGAAAACATCATCGTCAAATCGACCCTCTCGGGTGCGCACTCCGGCGAGGGCGGTTCGATGCCCGTCACCGTGGATATCACCTCGAACCTCGTCCTGCTGGCCGAGGAGCCGATGGTGGCCCGTTTCTCCGACGAGCGCGTGGGCTACTTCGAGATCGGACACCTCTATTTCAACGACAAGCAGCAAAAAGCCGAGGAGCGGGCGTTCATCAACCGCTGGCGGCTGGAGCCCAAACCCGAGGACGCGGAGCGTTACAGACGCGGTGAACTCGTGGAGCCGCAGAAGCCGATCGTACTCTGGATCGACCCGGCGACGCCGCCCGTATGGGTGCCCTACATCAAAAAGGGCATCGTCGAGTGGCAGGAGGCTTTCGAAGCCGCCGGATTCAAAAACGCCATCGTCGCCAAAGAGGTGGCCCCCGAGGACAAGGAGTTCGACATCGACGACGTGCGCTACTCGGTGGTGACCTATGCCGCCTCGGAGATGGCCAACGCCATGGGTCCCTCGGTGATCGACCCCCGCAGCGGCGAGATCATCGAAGCCGACATCATCTGGTGGCACAACGTAATGAGCATCCTCCAGGCATGGATTCGCCTGCAGACCGGCGCCGTAGACCCCCAGGCCCGCGGCAACGAGCTGCCCACGGAGCTGATGGGCAACGCCGTGCGTTTCGTCTCGTCGCACGAACTGGGGCACAGCCTCGGACTGAAGCACAATTTCGGCGCCTCGTACTCGGTGCCGGTGGATTCGCTCCGTTCGAAGACCTACACGGCGTCGCACGGCACGGCCAGCTCGATCATGGACTACGCCCGGTTCAACTACGTGGCCCAGCCCGAAGACGGCATCACGCAGCTGACGCCCAAGATCGGGACCTATGACAAACACGCCATCAACTGGGGTTACCGCTGGCTCGGCGCCAAGGACCCCCACGAGGAGCTGCCGACGCTCAACGCCTGGCTGCGCGAGCATGAGGACGACCCCGAATACTGGTACGGCGAACAGCGCCGGGATAACGAGGACCCCCGTTCGCAGTCGGAGGACCTGGGCAACGACGCCGTCGAGGCCAGCCTCTACGGACTGAAGAACCTGCAGCGCATCGTTCCCCACATAACGGACTGGACCTCGGAGGAGGGCGAGCTGCAATACGAAAGCGGCCGCTTCCTGATGGCGGTCGTCTTCCAGTGGATGGCTTACGCCGACCACGTGAAGACCAACGTCGGCGGGTTCTACCTCAACAACGTCGTGGCGGGCCATGACATCGACCGCTACATCCCGGTTCCGGCCGACTACCAGCGCAAGAGCGTCAAATACCTGATCGACCAGGTGTTCACCGCCCCCGAATGGCTGTTCAACGCCAAAGCCTGGAACAAGGCGTACGCCCAGCGGCTGTCGCCCGTGGGGATGATGGAATACTCGCCCTACAACTTCGCGCGCGAACTGCAGTACAAGGCCTATTACGAACTGCTGGCCGACGAACGGCTGGTGCGCATGTACGAGGTCGAGGCGCGGCAGGGACGCGGGGCGAAGACCTACACCCCCGAGCAGATGATGGACGACATCACCCGCGCGGTCTTCATCCGTCCCGGTGGCCGGACCCTCTCGATCTGGGAGCGCATGAGCCAGAAGAACTACCTCGACGCGCTGATCGTTTCGTCGAACATCACGATGGTCAAAACCACCAAACTGGGTTCGACGCTCCACGACCACGACGGACGCGGATGCTGTTCGCTGATGCAGGAGGCTCCGGAAGTGCATCTCGAACCGCTGCCGAGACCCGAGGACATCCAGTTCCGCACGGCGCGCAACTACGACCTGATGAAGCGCGTGAGCGAAACGACCTCGGCCAAGCGGGCCGAAATGCGCAGGCTGCTGACCCTTGTGCAGGGCCGCACCGGAAGCGGCGACCAGGCAACCCGGAACCATTACCGGGACCTCGAACTGAGACTGAAAGAAGCCTTGCGCATGTTATAAGGCAAAACCCCCGAGCTGCAAAGCCGTCTTCCTCCCGGAAAGACGGCTTTGCGGCTCCTAAAGGGGAGGCGAAGCAGCTTACAGATTAAAACATATTTGCAAAATATAACTCCGATTTGATACAAAAAGAACTCAAACACATTTATTTTCACAGCATGAAAAAACTCTTTACGCTATTCGTTCTGATCTGTCCGCTGCTCGCGCTGGCGCAGCAGACCCGGCAGATCACCGGCCAGGTCCTCGACCGCGCCGACGGTGCGCCGCTGGTAGGCGCCACCGTCTTCATTGCGCCCGAAGAGACTCAGGCCAAGGATTACAACCCGCAGGGAACCATCGCCTACGAGCAGGGCCGCTTCGCCTTCAAACTGCCCGTGAGCGTCAAAAAAGTCGTGGTCAGCTACCTCGGTTACGAGGCGCAGACCCTGGATATCTCGGGAAAAAGCAACTTCACGATCTACCTCTCGGCGACGGAAAGCAAAATGGACGCCGTCGTGGTGACCGGTTACCAGCGCATCGAGAAGCGCAAGCTGACCTCGTCGATCTCCAACGTCAAAATGTCGGACATCGCGCGTGACGGCGTGGCAAGCGTCGACGAGATGCTCTCGGGTTCGATCGCAGGTCTTACGTCGACCCCCACGACGGGTGCCCCGGGCGGAGCCAGCAAGGTCAAAATCCGCAGTACGGTGACGCTGAACGGCAACACCGACCCGCTGTGGGTGCTGGACGGCATGCCGCTCGAGGGGAACGACATTCCTGCGGACTGGTCGTCGAAGGATAATGTCGACAACCTCTACAACATGTCGATCGCGGGTCTCAACCCGGCCGACATCGAGGACATCACCGTCCTGAAAGATGCTGCGGCAACGGCCATCTATGGAGCCCGCGCAGCCAACGGCGTCATCATCATCACCACCAAGAAAGGCCGCCGCAACCAGGCCACGCGCGTCAACGTCTCGGCGTCGCTCTTCGTGACCGACCGCCCGAACCTCTCGAAACTCAACCTGATGAACGCCTCGCAGAAAGTCGATTTCGAGTTAGGACTGGCCGCTAACGGACGGCTCAACTACCGGGAAAAGACGGGCGGCGTAGCCCGCATTCTGGACCAGGCCAACGAACGGGCAACGCTCCGCGAGGGCGGCTTTTCTGCGCTTACGCCCGAAACACAGTCGGCAATCAATGCACTGCGTAAGGACGGCATAAACTGGGGCGAAGAGATCTACCGGGTAACGCTCAACCAGCAGTACAGCATCAACATCTCGGGCGGCGGCAACAAGGCCAGCTACTACTTCTCGGGCGGCTACTACAACGAGCAGGGAACGACCGTCGGCACGGGATTCGAGCGTCTGAACCTCACGATGAAGACCGACTACGACCTGCTGAAGAACCTGCGTTTCGGCGCCTCGGTGTTCGTGGGCCAGAACAAGAATGAATCCTACGTTTCGGACACGGACGTCTTCACCAATCCCTCGCAATACACCCGCACGGTGAACCCTTACCTGACGGCTTATAATCCCGACGGCAGCTACATCTACGACCCCGACATGACCGCTTATCAGGGAAACAACGAAGACGTGATCGACTACAACTTCTTCGAAGAGCAGCGCAATACGGAATACTCGCTCAAGACACGTTCGATCAAAACGATCTTCGACCTCGACTACAAACCCGTCAAAGGACTGCGCATCTTCACCCAGTTCGGCCTGCAGGTCGATAACTCGATGACCGAGAAAATGGCGCAGGAAAACAGTTACTTCACCCGCAAATACGCGCTCGAATCGCGCATAGACGGCGTCACGTACATGCCCGAAGGCGGCGTTATCCAGAACTGGAACGGCGACCTCTCGCAGTATACCTGGAAAGCACAGGCCGAATACTCGGGGACATTCGCCAAGAAACACGAACTCGACCTGATGGCCGGTCTGGAGATGCGCGGAACGACGAGCACCACCATCCACACCAAAGGATTCGGATACGACCACAAAACGATGGTTTCCGAAACGATGCCGATTCCTCCGGGGTCCGACCTGCTCACCAAATCCTATTTCAAGCAGTACCAGAAGTCGTTCTACGAGAACCGCTACCTGTCGTACTTCTTCACCGGATCGTACACCTATGACAACCGCTACACGGTCTTCGGATCGATGCGCTACGACGGTACGAACCTCTTCGGCGTCGATCCCAAATACAAGTTCAACCCCATGTGGTCGATATCGGGTGCCTGGAGCATCAACCGCGAGCAGTTCCTGCACGATGCCAAATGGCTGGACAACCTGCGGCTGAGAGGCTCCTACGGAGCTCAGGGCAATATCGACCGCTCGACCTCGCCCTATATTCTCGGCGAATGGAACAGACGAAATCCCGGAGGAATCAACGAGGATGCTATCAACGTTATTTCGCCTCCCAATCAGAACCTGCGCTGGGAGACCACCTACACGTGGAATGCTGCCCTCGACTTCTCGGCCCTCGAAAACCGCATCGGTTTTACATTTGAGATTTACGGCCGTCGCAGCGAGAACCTGATCACCACCCGCACGATCCCCTCGGAGACAGGATTCACATCAACGTCGAGCAACTTCGGCGAAATGTCGAGCAAGGGTATCGAGTTCACGCTCAATACGGTGAATATCCGCACGCACAACTTCCGCTGGGAAACCTCGATCAACCTTGCCCACAACACCGACAAGGTGAACAAAATCCTGATCGACGAAAACAGCTGGACTCCCTCGCTACAGGGTTATTCGAGGAATGCCGCATTCGCCTACAAGACCGCAGGCCTCGACGAGTACGGTATTCCGATGTTCTGGAGAGACGGACAGCGGATCAGCCTTCAGGAATTGGTGAATTTCCGGGTCGTGGAAGAGGTCGATCCTTGGGGATTCGGCTCCAGCTACAAAGCCGTAATGAACCAATCTCAAAGTGCCGTACGCAAGAACCTTTCCTATATCGGCTCATACAACCCGGACGTAACCGGAGGCTTCAACAACCGGTTCTACTACAAGAACTTTGACCTGTCCGTTTCATGCAACTTCGTCTTCGGACAGCTCATGAAAGAGACTCCGTTCTACAATCCGACCCAGACCAACCCCGGAAATAACAATACAACCAAAGTACAGAAAATCTGGTCGGCGGCCAACACCTCGGGCATCTACCCGGCCCTCACGGGCGGCCTGCAGCCCGACGGAACGTCATGGGGCAGTTGGGAAACCTGGACAGCGGACCCGGACCCCTACCGTGCATACAACACGATCATCGAATCCTTCAATGGGATCGGCGGCGGCAGCATCTTCGACAACCTCGACATCTGGTACAAGAAGATCAACTACTTCCGCGTAAACAGCATCCGCCTGGGATACGCCTTCCCGGAACGGATCACCCGCAAGCTCCACCTGTCGGGACTCCGCATCCATTTCGAAGCCCGCAACCCGTTCGTGATCGCCACGAACTACGACGGGTACTTCGATCCGGAGACCTACGGCAGCATCTACTCCCAACCGATGGCACGCACCTACTCGGTCGGTCTTAACATCACTTTCTAACACGTTCAGAACATGAAGAAAACAGCATACATACTTCTTGCCGCGTTGGGATTCGCGTCGTGCAACTACCTGGAGATCGAACCGGTCGGCAAGGTCATACCCCACAAGGTATCGGAGTACCGCGCCCTGCTTACGACCGGATACTACAACTATTCGTCTTTCAGTGTAACCACCTATATCGGGCTCTTGTCCGACGAGATCGGCAGCCTGGATCAATCCCAGTTTAGTGACAGCAACGAGGGAGTGGCACTCTCCTACAACCTCACATGGCAATACGGCAGCCAGATGCGGGAACTGACCTATCAGGACTGTTACCGCTCCATCTTCTATGCCACCGCCGTGATCGACGAAGCCCCGGACGCGGATGCGGATACCTCGGGTGAATCCAAAGAGCAGATTCTCGGCGAAGCATACGCCATGCGCGCATACCTCCATTTCGCATTGGTGAACCTCTACGGCCAGCCATACAATTCCGCAACCGCCGCGACAGACCGGGGTGTTCCCATCTCGAACAACATCGACATCGAGCAAAAGTACCGCCCGGCAAATGTGGCCGCCGTCTATCAGCAGATTCTCGACGATATCGAACAGGCCGAAAAGCACCTGACCATCGAAAACTACCTGAATCTGGAAGTTACGGAGCGGGCGAAACTCAACTACCGTTTCACCCGCGATGCCTTGCAGGCCCTGAAGGCCCGCGTGATGCTCTATATGCGAAACTGGCAGGAGGCTTACGACGCAGCGACCGCGCTGCTTCCCAAATACAAACTGGTGGATTTCAATACGACGGTGGGAACCAACGCACTGCCGTGGAAAGCGACCTCGGAGGAGGCTATCCTGGCTTGGGAGCGACCGTTCAACGGAGCCAAGAACGACCTGATATACGCAGGTCTCCTCTCGGATGAGATTCTCGGGTTGTTCGACCCCGCGACGGACAAACGCCGTTCATACATCGGACCCGCAAATATTTACGATGAGAATTGGAACCCGACCCTGATCGGATACCGCCCCAGCAACCGCTCGTCGTCAGACCGCGTATCGCTCCGGATTGCCGAGATGTACCTGATCGCCGCCGAAGCCGGTTCATACCTGACCGGGGAGTTGGACAATGCCAAGGGCTATCTGCTCGCCCTGCAGAAAATGCGGTTCACGGCCGAAGGATACACAGCCAAAGAAACAGCCGTTGAAGCGATGACTGCCGAACAGTTCCGGACGGAGGTGGCCAATGACCGCGCCCGCGAACTGCTCATCGAAGGACATCGCTGGTTCGACCTGCGCCGCACGACCCAACCCTCGATTGTCCACACTTCCGACGGCCAAACCTATACGCTTTATCAGGGCGATTCGCGTTACACGCTGCCTTTCCCGCAGTCGGCCGTCAACAACAACCCCGAGCTGAACAACTAAACGGGGAGAAGGCCCGCACCCCGGGTCCACGACTGAAAATACAGTCCGGTTTTTGCACCGGACTGTTTTTTTTGTAATTTTACGCGTCATGAAAGCCATTATCATCGAAGACGAGCCGTTGTCGGCTGCCGAGCTGCGCACGTCGCTGGCCGAGGTGGCACCGCACATCGAGGTCGTAGCCACGGCATCGTCGGTCGCAGAAGCGGTCGAGACGGTAGCTCGTGTCGACCACGACCTGATCTTCATGGACATTCACCTCGAAGACGGCAGCGGATTCGATATTTTCGAACGCGCGGACATCTCCGTGCCGGTCATTTTCATCACGGCCTACGATTCCTATGCGCTGAAAGCCTTCGAGAACAAGGGCATCGACTACCTGCTGAAACCCTTCGGTCTGGACGACCTCCGGCGGGCCATAGATAAGCTGGGACTTCTGTCGGGGGGGGGAACTGCGTCTGCGGAGCACAGCGCCCCGACGCAGACGCCTCCGACGTACCAGGAACGATTCCTGGTACACATGGGCGCCCGGATGAAATCGGTCACCACGGCGGAGGTCGCCTATTTCATGGCTGACGGTAAGTATCTCCACCTGATGACGCACGACGGAAAAGACTACATCCTCGACCGTTCGCTGACCGACGTGGGCGAGAAACTGCCGCCGAACCTCTTTTTCCGCATCAACCGCCGCTTCATCGTCTCGTTCGACGCCATCCGGGAGATGATCCGCTACTCGGGAAGCCGCATCAAAGTCCTGCTCAACCCGCCCCTCGCCGAAGGCGAGGAGGCATTCGTCAGTACCGACCGCGTGCCCGATTTCCGCGAGTGGTTGAACCGGTAACTGGCGCGGCTATTCGTACCCCTCCATCAGAAGGTGCATGTTCTCGCGGATAAGCGCATCGAGTTCCCGGCCTCTTTTCAGGACGAACGTCGAATCGATCTCATACAGCCGGTTCAGCAAGTACTCGCCCTTGCGGCGGGCCGCTGTCGAATCGGCTTCGGGCATGGTCTTCATAAAGGCCTGCACGTTGACCTCGTAATACTTCTCGAACAAGTCGCGGCAGCTCTCTTTCCGGGATTCGCCGCAGCCGGTCAGCATGCAACCGGCCAATACGGCCGATAATCCGGCTAACAACGGTTTCATAAGCAATCGTATTTGGGTTAAACAAAAATCCGCCGTCCGGGCTTCGATAATTCGACCGGGCGGCAGACTGTTTGTGGACGGCGACAGGCGTCAGAACGGCAAATCGTCCGGATCGTCCGCCGGAGCGGCGGGTGCCGAAGATGCCGCGGGCTGGGGCTGCGGAGCCGCTGCAGGCTGCTGGTAGCCGCCCTGCTGCTGCCCGCCGTAGGCGGGAGCGCCCTCCGAAGCCGGGTTGTCCGAACGGCGGCCCAGCAGGTTCATGTTATCCGCCAGAATCTCCGTCGTATAGCGTTTGTTGTTGTCCTTATCCATCCATTCGCGGGTGCGCAGGCGCCCCTCGATATAGATTTGCGAACCTTTCTTCACAAAGCGGTCCACCACGTCGGCCAGACCCCGCCACAGCGTGATCGTATGCCATTCGGTGTGTTCCTTCGTTTCGTTGGCCTGGCGGTCGAACAGCCGTTCGGTCGTCGCCAGGCGGATGCGGGCGACCTTCGCACCGCCCTCGAGCGTACGCACTTCGGGGTCCATGCCCACATTGCCGATCAGTATGACTTTGTTTACCATTTATTTAAGATTTTTAATCATTCGTTTGAACAGCAGTTCCATGCGCACCCCGGCCTTTTTACCCTGCCGCTGCACGTCCTCGTGGTCGCCCACTTCGTCCGACAGACCGCAGTTGGTGATGACCGAAACGCCGAAGACCGGGATCGACATATGGCGCGCCACGATCACCTCGGGAACGGTCGACATCCCCGCGGCATCGCCGCCGATGGCTTTGAAATAGCGGTACTCGGCCTGCGTCTCGAACGTCGGGCCCGTGCCGCCGACATAGACGCCGTACTGGAGTTTGATATTCTCCTCCTCGGCGATCTGCGTGGCCGCGGCGATCAGCGACTTGTCGTAGCAGTTGTGCATGTCCGGGAAGCGGGGCCCCAGCTCGGCGATGTTGGGACCGATCAGCGGGTTGGGCATCAGGTTGATATGGTCGGTGATGACCATCAGGTCGCCCACGCGGAACGAGGTGTTGATGCCGCCCGAGGCGTTCGACACGAAGAGGTATTTGATACCCAACTGCTGCATCACGCGCACGGGAAAGGTCACCTGCTGCATCGTGTAACCCTCGTAGTAGTGGAAGCGGCCCTGCATGGCGACGACCCTGCGGCCCTCGATCGTCCCGAAAATCATCCGGCCTTTATGGCCCTCGACCGTCGAGACGGGGAACCCGGGGATATTCTTGTATTCGATGGCGAATTTCGTATCGATCCGGTCGGCGAAATCGCCCAGTCCGGTGCCGAGCACGATGCCGACTTCGGGCGCGAAATCCCGGGTTTCGGACTGAATGAAAGCGGCTGTTTTCTTAATTTCCTCTAACATCTTCTTCCAGTTTTTGCAGAAAATCCGTTGCCGAATCCTCTATGAATGAAATATTTATCGGTAGATAATATAAGTTGCGGCGAATCTCCCCGGGAATCTTGTCCCGGTTGGTCATCTTCACCGCGTCCTTCTCCGTCGTTACAATCACCGCACCGGGATGCTCCGTCAGCAGGGCTTTCAGGGCGTTCATGTCGCGGACTTTGTAGACGTGGTGGTCGTCGAGCGTCATCTCGGCGACGACCGAATAGCGTTCGCGGAGCGTTTGCAGGAAAGGTTTGGGGTTGCCGATGCCCGAAAGGGCGATCACCGGGCGCCCCTGGGCCAGCGGCTCGGCGGGGGCCTCGTCGGCAAAGAGCGGCTGGGGCATGAAACTCTCGAAACGGGTGAAGTAGACCCGCTGGTAGGCCACCTGGATCAGCACTTTGCGCAGGATGCGGCGGTCGATGGGCGCCATCCGCTCGGGGCACTTCGTGACCACGAAATAGTGGGCGCGGTGCAACTCTTCGGGCAGGTCGCGCAGCGTACCCTGCGGCAGCATCTTGTCGTGCTGGACGGGGCGCGTGGCGTCGATCATCACGATATTGATCTTCGGCTCCACATAGCGGTGCTGGAAGCCGTCGTCCATCACGATCAGGTCGACCTCGGGGTGTTCGGCGCGGATGCGGCGGATGCCCTCGGAACGCTTCTCGCAGACGGCGACCACCGTGTCGGGGAATTTGAGTTTGATCTGCAGCGGTTCGTCGCCCACGTCGCGGTAGTGCGAATCGCACCGGACCTCCCGGTACCCCTTCGTGCGCCGCCCGTAGCCGCGCGAGAGCAGCGCCACGTTGTGCATCTGCGCCATGTAGGCGATCACCATCTCGGCCATCGGGGTCTTGCCCGTGCCGCCGACGGTGATGTTGCCGATGCAGATGATCGGAATGTCGAATTTCTCGCTTTTGAGGATGCCCCAGTCGAAGAGGCGGTGACGGAACGTCACCCCCGCTTTATAGAGGACAGCCGCAGGTGCGAGCAGGAATTTCAACATCTTTCTTCTTTCTTTTCTACCGCTTCGAACAGATAACTTTCAAAGATAATTATTTTTCCCGGGACCGCCAAACCTAAATCCTCAATTCTCAGCCGATCTCCGCAAATAGCGTACTAAATACAGCGGACAAAGCGTTTTTTTATTATCTTTGGCGTCGTAACGACGCTTTTAGGAGGCCGGAAGGTTTTACCGGACCGGATGCGGTTCGGTTTTGGCGCCAGCCGACTTTTTACTATCTTTGCTTCACGATGAAAAGTTTTAAAGTTACCATATGCGCCCTGCTGCTCCTGGCCGCAGGCGCCTGCAACCGGACGCAGGGCCCGGCGGCCGAAACGGAAGGGGCGGAAGAGCCCCGCAACCTGCTTTACGGCATCGATGCCGACAACTACCGCACCGAGACGGGTGAGGTGGGGTCCGGGGAGACGATGGGCAAAATCCTCAACGGATTCGGCGTCTCGGCCTACACGATCGACCGGCTGGACAAGGCTTCGAAAGCAGTCTTCCCGCTGCGCAACATCCGCGCGGGGCACAAATACACCGCCTTTATCCACGAGGACTCGCTCTACGCCCCGCACCTCGATTACCTGGCCTACGAGCTTTCGGTGACCGATTACGTGGTCTTCGGGTTCCACGACAACGACTCGGTGTCGGTGCGCCGCGACTGCAAGGATTACACGCTGCGCCGCACGAAGAAAAGCGCCGTCATCAACTCCTCGCTGTGGGGCGCCATCATGGAGCAGGACCTGCCCTATGCGCTGGCCGCCGAACTGGAGGATATCTACCAGTGGACGGTCGATTTCTTCGGCATCCAGAAGGGCGACAGCTTCACGGTGATCTACGACGAACGCTTCATCGACGACTCGGTGTCGGTGGGCATCGGCCGCATCTGGGGTGCGAAATTCTCCCAGGGCGGCAAGGAGTATTACGCCATTCCGTTCCGTCAGGGCAACAAGGTTCAATACTGGGAATCGGACGGCGCGAGCCTCCGCAAGCAGATGCTCAAAGCCCCGCTGAAATACTCGCGCATCAGCTCGAAATTCACCTACGCCCGCAAACACCCCATCTATAAAGTTTACCGCCCGCACACGGGCGTCGATTACGCCGCGCCGAAAGGCACCCCCGTACACGCCGTGGCCGACGGCACGGTGATCTTCAAAGGCTGGGGCGGCGGTGGCGGCAACACGCTCAAAATCAAACATCCGGGTGGCTTGCAGACGGGTTACCTGCACCTGAGCGGCTATGCCAAGGGCATCACGAAAGGGTCGCGCGTGTCGCAGGGCCAGCTGATCGGCTACGTCGGTTCGACGGGCGCCTCGACGGGTCCCCATCTCGACTACCGCGTCTGGAAGAACGGCACGCCGATCGACCCGCTGAAAATCCCGCAGGAGCCCGCGGAGCCGATCTCGAAGGAGAACCGCCCGTTGTTCGAATACGTCCGCGACCGCATCACGGCCGAACTTTGCGGCGACGTGAAGCCCGAGGAGCAGATCACGCAGCTGGATTCGCTCGTCCTGCCCGCGACCGTCGCACAACCCCAAGAGTAAGCGTATGGAAAGCACGGGAATCATCATCGTAGCCGGAGGCAGCGGACGCCGCGCAGGAGGCGCGCGTCCCAAACAGTTCGCGTTCCTCGCGGGAATGCCCGTACTGGCGCGCACGATCAACAATTTCGCCGCGGCTATGCCCGGGGCGGAGATCGTGGCCGTACTGCCGGAGCAGCACATCGAATTCTGGAACAACCTCGCGGCCCGTTTCGACGTGGCGGCGCACGCAGTCGTCGCAGGCGGCGCGGAGCGTTTCGACTCGGTGAAAAACGGACTCGCGGCGCTGGCGACCGACCCCGAACTGATCGCCGTGCAGGACGGCGTGCGTCCGCTGGGAACGGCCGGAATGATCCGCCGCGTGGCCGCAGCCGCGGCGCGCCACGGAGCCGCCGTACCGGTCGTGGAGGCCGTGGACTCGTTCCGCGAAACGGAGGGAGAACCCGACGCGGAGGGCATCGTCCCCTCGCGGATCGTCGACCGCCGCCGGCTGCGCATCGTGCAGACCCCGCAGTTCTTCCGCGCCGACGTGCTGCGCCGCGCCTACGAGGCGGACTACCGTGCGGAGTTCACCGACGACGCCTCGGTGGTCGAAGCCGCCGGACATCCGGTATGCCTGGCCGAGGGCGAGCGCGAAAACCTGAAACTGACGACCCCGGAGGATTTCACCATCGCCGAGGCCCTGATCGCCGCCCGCGAGGAGGCCGAGGAGGAACCGACAACGACCGATGCAGAGCATCTATAAATACCGTTTCGACCGTCACACGATCTACTGGACGCTGGTCTACCTGGTGGTTTTCATCCTCCTGGGCGGACTGCTCTACCACTTGTACGAAGGTGGTTACCTCTCGGCGTGGTTCACGTCGTTCATCGTGGCGCTCATCGCCCTGATGTCGCTGTCGATACCCCGTCGGATCGTCGTCTCGGACGAGACGGTCGAAATCCGCTGCCTGCTGGACATCACCGAGATACGCCGCGACGAAATCGCCTCGGTACGCCGCGTGGACGCCCGGCGGATGCAGTGGTTCGTGCCGATCTTCGGCGGCTGCGGATTCTTCGGCTATTACGGCCACTTCATCGACCTGCGCCGGCTCGACCGGGTGCGGCTCTACGCCTCGGAGTGGCGCAACTTCGTCGAAATAACGGACATCTACGAGGACCGGCTCTACGTCTCGTGCGCCGACGCCGACCGCCTCGTGGCCGAGCTCACCCCGCCGGGCGGCAACCGTCCCGACGAAGAAGACGAGGAGGACGAAAGCGGCAGTTAATTTGCAGGAACATCATTCACCTTAATAAAAAACAGTAAAAAATGAAAAAGTATCGTTGTGTAGTCTGCGAGTGGATTTACGACCCCGCAGTCGGCGATCCCTACGGAGGCATCGCCCCCGGAACGCCTTTCGAAGAGATTCCCGA
>ERZ1673699.1631-NODE-1631-length-17230-cov-6.082795_pt1 | contig 17230 bp, 15 predicted proteins | sample MGYA00580229_ERZ1673699 | MGnify/ENA primary metagenome ERZ1673699 (study PRJEB41218, sample SAMN15661785) | gut metagenome | host: Homo sapiens | place: Canada: London | collected 2015-08-20/2019-03-30 | study: EMG produced TPA metagenomics assembly of... | reverse complement strand
CGCAGCCATCTATCCCATCACACCGTCGTCGACGATGGCTGAGCTCGTCGACGAGTGGGCCGCGCAGGGACGCAAAAATATCTTCGGCGAGACCGTCAAAGTCGTTGAAATGCAGTCGGAGGCCGGCGCTGCCGGCGCCGTGCACGGATCGCTGCAGAGCGGTGCCCTGACCTCGACTTTCACCGCATCGCAGGGCCTGCTGCTGATGGTCCCCAACATGTATAAGATCGCCGGCGAGCTGCTCCCGGGCGTGTTCCACGTTTCGGCGCGTGCGCTGGCCGCACAGTCGCTGTCGATCTTCGGCGACCACCAGGACGTGATGGCCACGCGCCAGACCGGTTTTGCCATGCTGGCCACCTCGTCGGTGCAGGAGGTGATGGACCTCGCGGGTGTCGCACACCTCGTGTCGCTGAAGTCGCGCGTGCCGTTCCTGCACTTCTTCGACGGCTTCCGCACGTCGCACGAAATCCAGAAGATCGAGTTGATCGACGAAGCAGCGCTGACGGCGATGCTCGACCGTGACGCCCTGAAGGAGTTCCGCAACCGGGCGCTGAACCCCGAGCACCCCGTGACCCGCGGTACGGCCCAGAATCCCGACATCTATTTCCAGACGCGCGAGGCTTCGAACAAGTTCTACGACGCCGTGCCCGACATGGTGGCCGACACCATGAAGGAGCTTTCGAAGATCACCGGCCGCGAATACAAGCCGTTCGTATATTACGGTGCCGAGGATGCCGAGAACATCGTCGTTGCGATGGGTTCGGTGACCGAGACCATCAAAGAGACCGTCGATTACCTGATGGCCAAAGGCGAGAAGGTGGGTGTCGTCACCGTACACCTCTACCGTCCGTTCTCGGTGAAGTACCTCGGCATGGTGCTGCCCGAGAGCGTGAAGCGTATCTGCGTGCTCGACCGCACGAAGGAGCCGGGAGCCAACGGCGACCCCCTCTACCTGGACGTCGTCGAGGCTTTCGCCAACTGCAAGGACATTCCCTGCGACAGGAAGCCGCTCATCATCGGCGGCCGCTACGGCCTCTCGTCGAAAGACACCACCCCGGCGCAGATGCTGGCCGTGTTCGAGAACCTGAAGATGAACGAGCCCAAGAACCAGTTCACGGTGGGTATCGTGGACGACGTGACGTTCCGTTCGCTGCCCGTGGGCGAGGAGATCTCGCTGGCCAAGCCCGGCACGTTCGAAGCGCTCTTCTTCGGTCTGGGCGCCGACGGTACGGTGGGCGCCAACAAGAACTCGATCAAGATCATCGGCGGCACGACGAACAAATACTGTCAGGCATACTTCTCCTACGACTCGAAGAAATCGGGCGGCTACACCTCGTCGCACCTGCGTTTCGGCGACCTGCCCATCACGTCGCCCTATCTGGTGACCACCCCCGACTTCGTGGCCTGCCACGTCCCCTCGTACGTCGACAAGTACGACGTGCTGAAAGGCCTGAAGGCCGGCGGTTCGTTCCTGCTGAACTCGGTGCATGACGCCGAGACCACCTGCGCGACGCTGCCCGACCACATGAAAGTCTACCTCGCCAAGAACAAGATCAATTTCTATATCATCAACGCCACGAAGATCGCCGCCGAGCTGGGGCTGGGTTCGCGTACGAACACCATCATGCAGTCGGCATTCTTCAAAATCGCCAACGTCATTCCGTTCGACAAGGCCGTCGAGGAGATGAAGAAAGCGATCAAAAAGTCCTACGGCATGAAAGGCGAGGATATCGTCAACATGAACTACGCGGCTGTCGACGCCGGCGGCAACGCCGTCGTGAAAGTCGACGTTCCCGCCGAGTGGGCGTCGATCGGGGACACGGGCTTCGAGCACGTTTCGAACGCTTCGTACCCCGAGTTCGTGCGCAAGGTCGTCGAGCCGATCAACGGCCTGAAAGGCGACATGCTGCCCGTTTCGGCTTTCAACGGCCGTGAGGACGGCACGTGGGACAACGGCACGGCAGCTTACGAGAAGCGCGGCATCGCCGTCAACGTTCCCGAGTGGAAGATCGAGAACTGTATCCAGTGCAACCAGTGCGCCTATGTCTGCCCCCACGCCGTGATCCGTCCGTTCCTCGCTACCGGGGAGGAGGCAGCCGCTTCGGGCCTGGAGTGGAAGCAGGGCCTGGGTGAGACCAAGGAGTACAAGTTCCGCATCCAGATTTCGCCGCTCGACTGTACGGGCTGCTCGAACTGCGTCGACGTCTGCCCCGCCAAAGAGAAGGCGCTCGTCATGCGTCCGCTCGAGGAGCAGATGCCCGAGCAGAAAAATTGGGAGTACATCCTCAAAAATATCGGTTACAAGCAGGTCGTGGACAAGACCAAGACGGTCAAAAACCTGCAGTTCGCACAGCCGCTCTTCGAGTTCTCGGGCGCCTGCGCCGGCTGCGGCGAGACTCCTTATATCAAAGCCATCTCGCAGCTCTACGGCGACAAGATGATGGTCGCCAACGCCACGGGCTGTACCTCGATCTACTCGGGGTCGGCGCCCTCGACGCCCTACTGCACCAACGCCGCAGGCCAGGGTCCCGCATGGGCCAACTCGCTCTTCGAGGACAATGCCGAGTTCGGACTGGGTATGCACATCGGTGTGGAGAAACTCCGCGACCGCATCCAGCTGGCGATGGAGGACGCCATTGCCAACTGCGCGAAGTGCTCCGACGAGCTGAAAGCCACGATGAAGGAGTGGATCGAAAACCGCGGTTCGTCGGCCAGGTCGGCCGAGGTTACGGCGCGCCTGGTCCCGATGATGGAGGCCTGCGGCTGTGACGCCTGCAAGAAAATCCTCGAACTGAAGGAGTGGCTCGTGAAGAAGTCGCAGTGGATCATCGGCGGCGACGGCTGGGGCTACGACATCGGTTACGGCGGTGTGGACCACGTGCTGGCTACGGGCCACGACGTGAACATCCTCGTCGTGGACACCGAGGTTTACTCCAACACCGGCGGCCAGTCGTCGAAATCGACTCCCGTGGGCGCCGTCGCCAAGTTCGCATCGAGCGGCAAGCGCATCCGCAAGAAGGACCTCGGCGCTATGGCCATGACCTACGGTTACGTCTATGTGGCGCAGGTTTCGATCGGCGCTTCGCAGCAGCAGCTGTTCAACGTGCTGAAGGAGGCCGAGGCTTATCCCGGACCTTCGCTCGTGATCGCCTATGCCCCGTGTATCAACCACGGCATCAAAGGCGGCATGACCCGCACGCAGACCATCGGTAAAGAGGCCGTAGCCTGCGGTTACTGGCACCTGTGGCACTACAACCCGCTGCTCGAGGAGCAGGGCAAGAACCCGTTCGTGCTGGACTCGAAGGAGCCCGACTGGTCGAAGTTCCGCGACTTCCTGATGAAAGAGGTTCGTTACACCTCGCTCCAGAAGTCGTTCCCCGCCGAGGCCGACGAATTGTTCGCCGCTGCCGAGGAAAACGCCAAGTGGCGCTACAACGGCTATGTGCGTCTTTCGAAGATGGAGTTCTGATATTTCCATTAAAATATAGGTGAAAGCCGCGGCAGCAATGCCGCGGCTTTTTTTGTGGACTCGGGGCCGTTTTCCGGCTTCCGGTGAAAGGTCTCGTGATGAAAATATTCCGTTTCGTGATGTATTTCCCCCTCCCGGTTGAATTTATTTGCCCGTAATGGGCCCGAAAGGTAATTTTACGACGCAAATTGAATTCTAATTACCTCTTTTATTATGAAGAAACTTTTCACACGGGCAGCGATGCTGCTGGCTGTCGCTACGACGGCATTCACCTTTACCGCTTGTAACGACGACGACAAGCAGGATCAGGGCAAACTGACCCCCGAAACCACCGAATTCCGCTTTACGAGCGGCACCTATTCCAAAGTGCTGGCTGTTGAGGCCGAGCATGTCTCCTCCTATGCCGCCGATGTGGTTTACGAGGGTTCCGAGACAGGCTGGGTTACGCCCGAAGTGCAGCAGGCCGGCGTGAAGATCACCGTCCAGCCCAATACCTCCTCGACGGCGCGCAGCGCGAAACTCGTGCTGAGCGCAGCGGGGGCCCAGAATGTGACCGTTTCCATCTCTCAGAAAGCCAAATTCGCGTCGGAACTTATCGGCAGCTATGTTCCCAAATGGGATCAGGAGGCTTACGATTTCGGATTTTTCCTTTCTACCGAATGGAATGAGAAGGGCGCTCCGGTACTGATGCTGGGCGATACGGAGATTGTGTGGGAGCTGGTCGAGTATATGCTGCCCCAGATGGTGGGTGTGTATTATGCGCAGGGCCTTGTCGGACTGGACTTTCTGGACGACGGACGTGTCGGTGCAAAATATCGTTCGGTGACGCTGGAAAATGGTTTGGAGAGTATTTTTGTTCCCACTTTCGGTGAGGAGGTACTCTCCTTCCCCGACGCCGCGACGCTGCCGATGGTTCCCGTCGATGCCATCAGCTACTACACGCAGGGCGGCAAGATTTTCCTGGCCGTTGACAAACAGTTCATTGCGAAGGTCGATCCCGGAACGCTCGGAACGCCGATCGCTACCATGATCGACGGGATGATCGCCAAATATCAGCTGGGACTGGTCAGCAACGACGAGGTTTTCGCCCTGCCGCTCAAATACAAGGTCGAGGGGGATATGTTGACGCTCTATGTCGATCGTGAAATGATCCTGCCTTTCAAGGCCCTTCTGGCCGACCTGATCGGACAGCTGGTGCCTGATGAGGGTGTTTCGATGAGCGAAGAGATGACCATTGCCAAGGCGGATATCCTGAAATTCGTCACCGATATCTTCGACAACAGCACCAAGTTCGAACTCGGTATCAAACTCACCAAGCAGGCGAAATAAGGGCCTGTCCCATCATTGCTTAGTGCCGTCCGGATTTCCGGACGGCTTTTTTACCCCCTTTGCGGGTTGACCGTCCCGATATTATTGCCTATCTTTGTCCGGCGGAATCGCCTGCCGGTGAGGCGAAAGCCCCCTTTGTCAGATTCCGCCGCCCGAACGGCCGCACTGCCCTTTGGCGCGTATTTTGAATGGATCATTCTGTTAATAAATGTTTTTGAGATGATGAAAAAGATTTTCGCAGCCGCCGTGCTGCTCGGAGCGATGACCGCCTGCGGCGGCTCGCAGCAGAAAGCCCTGCCGCTGGAGGGCACCCAGTGGAAACTCGCCAAGATGGAGGCCATTCCCGCGAAGGCCGTCACCGCCGAGGACGATTTCTTCACCCTGGAGTTCAACGCCGCCGACACGATGGTGGCCGGACGCACCAACTGCAACCGTTTCTTCGGCAAGTACGAGCTGAAGGGGCAGGAGTTGTCGTTCGAGAACCTGGGCATGACCCGGATGGCCTGCCCCGACATGCAGTACGAAGATGCTTTCGTGAAGATGCTCGACGAGGTGGACAGCTACGAGATCAAAGGCTCGGAACTGAAATTCTACGACGACAAGAAGGTCGTCGCCGAGTTCCGCGCCGTACCCGCCCCGGCCAAGAAGTAACCGTCCCGGATACGTCCGGTGTGCAAGCCCGCTTCCGATAACCTCGGAGGCGGGTTTTTGCATCGCAGGACGGCCGGATTTCCCGCTGGGCAGGGTCGCGGAGACCGTAGTTTTTCGAAAAAGCCCGGATTATGCGCCGTTCGGTCGCGGAATTGCCGGATCGGATTTTTTCACTATCTTTGCCGGCAAATACAGACAGTAAGAGAAGGGTAACAACTCTTCGTACCTTTATGCAAACTTAGGGAGCCTCTCCGGAGGTTGTTTGAACCGGGTATGATCGTTGTCAGTCCTGTGTTATGCCTTGCCCTCGCGGCAAGGTAAACACGGGCGCGGGACGACTTTCCGGTTCACGGCTCCCTAAGGCCGGCATCTAAGGAAGTTTGCATCTGCGCCTTTTTTCGTTTCTGGCGGAATGGGAACGGCGCAGCAGGATTTCGGAGCGGCGCCGTTTGTCGGCCTCCGGCAGGGTGATTCCTGCGCGGGTATTGCCTGTCGCTGCTTCGGTTTATGTTTTGGGGCGGCGGCGGTGATTTAGGCGTCACTGTTGAATTCTCTTCCAGCGGATTCCGCTTCGTCGTTGCGGCTCGGGCCGCACGGCGGCTGCGCGAGGCAATGCAGGGATCGTTCCGGCGGAATCTTTGCCGCCGCCCCTTTTTTATCCGGAACAGGGCCCGTAGGGGCTCTGTCAGCCGAAAAGAAAACGGCTTCCCTCTCGGGAAGCCGTTTTCTTATGCTCTTTGACGCTGTGTGCTACTCGCTCAGCGGAGATACGCTCACGTAAGATTTACCTTCGCCTTTCTTGCAGAACTCTACGGTTCCGTCCACGAGGGCGAAGAGCGTGTGATCCTTACCGATGCCTACGTTTTCACCGGCGTTGTGCACGGTTCCGCGCTGACGAACGATGATGTTGCCCGCCTTTGCGAACTGACCGCCGAACAGTTTGATGCCGAGTCGTTTGCTTTCCGACTCGCGGCCGTTCTTCGAACTACCTACACCTTTCTTGTGTGCCATGTTGATTCAGTTTTTAAAGGGTTATGCAACGATCTCCTCGATAAGAATCTGCGTGAGATACTGGCGATGACCGTTGCACTTCTGGTAGCCCGTGCGACGTTTCTTTTTGAACACCAGAACCTTGTCATCTTTCAGATGCTTGAGGATCTTGCACTTCACTGCGGCGCCTTTCACTACAGGTGCACCGACTTTAACCTGACCGTCGTTGTCTGTGAGCAGGACTTTGTCGAAACTTACGGACGAATTTTCTTCGCCCTGAAGACGGTGGACATAAAGTTTCCGACCTTTCTCAGCTTTAAATTGCTGACCTGCAATCTCTACTATAACGTACATTTAATTCGATTATGTATGTGAACATAAATTCGGAGTGCAAATATACGCATATTTATCTTATAAACAAGATGTCCGGCAATTTTTTTTGTCCGCACGGGGCTCTGGCACGGTTTTGGGCGCGGCACCCCCGGCCGGTAAAGCCGGCGTGACGCCCATGCACCGAATATTGATCGTATCCGAAGAAGAGTTCCTGTGCGACGTGATCCGCCTGTCGCTTACCGACATGCGGGCCGACGTGCGCTGCGCATCGGGGGTGGCTGCGATGGAGCGCCTGTCGCGGCGCATGCTCTTCGACCTGGTGATCGTCGTGGGTACGTCGCTCTTCTTTTCGGGCCGCGACGTGGTCCGCATCCTGCGCCCTCCGGGGCTGCGGAGGCCGCTGGTCTACGTCGTGGCGTGGCAGCAGGCCGAGCAGCCGGTGCTGAGCCTGCTGGAGTGCGGCGTCGACCAGTACCTGACCTTTCCCGTGAGCCTGCAGCGGCTGCGGGCCAAGGTCGATAACGAATTGAACCGACAGTTATGACCGAACGACTCCTGATCGCCTATACGGCGCTCGCGGCACTCGCCACGGCCGCACTGCTCGGGGCGCTGTGCGCCTCGGAGCTCCGGGCCCGCCGCCGGTGCGGTCGCGATGCCGTGCTGGGGAGCAAATACCTGCGCATCCTGATGCTCTACCTGCTCTCGGGCGAGGGCCCCGTGCCGCGCTTCCCGATGATCCGCCGGGCCGGGGCGCAGCGCCTGCTCGCCGAGACCGTCGCCGGACTGACGGGCGTGACCTACGGGCTCGACACCGCGCCCCTGCGGCGCGTCGTTTCGGCGTATGGCCTCGACCGCTGGCTGCTGGACCGCATCCGCCGCACCTCCGGCTGCCGCCGGGCCCGCAATCTGATGCTGCTGGCCCGCCTGCCGCTCGACGACGCCGTGGCCGCCCGGGCGGCGCGTTACGCCCGGAGCCGCAACCGCCGGGTCCGGTTCCAGGCGCTGATGGTGCAACTGTCGGCCGACCCTTCGACGGCCCTGCGGCTGATGGCCGAATACCCCGCGCCCTTCTCGGCCTGCGAGGTGGGGGAGATTATGATCCTGTTGCGGCGCGGTATGCTGCCGATCGCCTACGGGCCGCTCGTGGAGTCGCTCTGCCGCAACCTGCGGATCGTGGGGCTGAGCATCGTGCGGCAGTTCGGCATCGAGGAGGCCGAGCCGCAGTTGCTGCGGATCGTGGCCGGGGACGAAGTCCCGGAACTGGGGCGCGAGGCGCTTTACACGCTCTGCGCCCTGCGGCGTCCGCTGACGCGCCGCCGCGTCAGCCGCCGGCTGGCCGTGATGAGCCCCGCCGAACGCAAGGCCCTGATGCGCTACATGGCCGCCGAAGGCTACTCCCCGGCGCTTCTCCGCCGGCTTTTCGACGCCCGCGAGCGCACCTACTGCGAATCGCTCGTGCAATCCTATAAACGCTCCCTGGCATGAAGCTCGCCCTGCTGCTGTTTTTCGTCGCTGCGGCGGTGTGCGCCTGCACGCTGCTGCTGCTCATCCTGCGGGCCCGGGAACGGCGCCTGCTGGCCGCCGCTGCGCGCGCCGCGTACAGCGACGCTCCCGACTGCATCGGCATCTCGGTCCTTTGCAGCGGCGTGACCGACCCCGCACAACTCGAAAACCTGCTTTCGTCCGAATATTCACGTTATGAGGTGGTCGCGGTGCTCGACTCCCGGCGTCAGGCCGCGGAGTTCGCCGAACTGGTCGCCCGCTACCGCATGATCCGCGTCGAGTGGGTCTCCACGGGAGAACTGGAGGTCGCGGGGGTGCGGGCGCTGGGGCGTTCGCGCAAGCGGTGCTTCCGGCGGCTGGTGCTCGTCGACCGGGCTTTCGACGGCGCCCCGGGCGATCTCGACGCGGCCGCCGCCGTGGCCACCTACGACTACCTGCTTCCCGTCGGCGAGGGGCAATGCCTGGTTCCCGGGGCCGTCGAACGCCTCGTTACGGAGCTGGGTTCGGAACCGCCCGGAACGCTCGACCTCGTGCGCTCGCACCTGGGCGAACCCGCCGTGCTCCTGAGCCGCGAGGCGCTGGTCGCCGCGGGCGGATTCGGAATGCGGCCCCTGCGGGAAATCCCGCGCGGCAGGCGGCGGACCCTGTGGGAGCCGCTGCTGGTGTCGCCCGGCTCCGGACGGCGCGCGCCCCGGCGGCGGTTCCTCCTCCCGGCGCTGCTGCTGGCCGTGGCGTTCGGGCTGTCGGTCGCCGCGGGATGGTGGACGGCCGCGGCCGCCGCCGTGACCGCCGCGCTGGTCTGGACCGCCGCCGCATGCGCCTCGCGCGCCGTGTCCGGAACGGCCCGGCCCGGGCTCCGACGTTTCATACCAATACGGCGTATTTTCCGTTACTATTAAGAAACCGAAATATTTCACCATATCATAAATTCTTGTTACCTTTACCATGGCAATAAAAGTATCCGACCCCAAAATAAGAGTTACGATGATTAACGACAAGGTGAGAATGTATCTGCTGCCGCCTCTGTTCAATGCAGCGGTCCGAGCCGGAGCTTCGATCATGAACGTATACAAGAATCTCGACGACTATTATATAAGCCTCAAAGAGGATAATACCCCTATCACGGTGGCCGACCGTGTGGCCCACCGGACCATCCGCGAATACCTCGGCACCACACGCATCCCGATCCTTTCGGAGGAGGGTCGGGAGATGCGCTACGAGGAGCGCCGCAACTGGGAACTCTACTGGCTGGTCGATCCGCTGGACGGCACGGTCGAATTTATCAAAGGCAACAACGAATTTACGGTGAACATCGCCCTGATGGAGAACAACGTCTGCATGGGGGCGGTTATTTATGTTCCCTATTTCGAAAAGATGTACGTGGCCGGGCGCGGCGGAGGCGCTTTCCTCAAAGAGCACATCGCGCCCGACGCCGGGGCGGCCTTTACTTACGACGAAATCGTGGAGGGCTGGACGGCCCTGCCGCTCGCTTCGGAGGCGGGGCGCGAACATCCCGTCGTGGCCGTGTCGCGTTCGCACCAGACTCCCGAAACCCACGAACACATCGCCCGCCTGCGCGAAATGCACCCCGACCTGGAGGTCGTCGAGCAGGGGAGTTCCTACAAGTTCTGCCTGCTGGCCGAGGGCCGGGTCGATTACTACGTCCGCACGACGCACACCTACGAGTGGGACACCGCGGCCGGGGAGCTGATCCTCGCCGAAGCCGGCGGAAGCACGCGTACGCTGCCCGGCGACGGGGAACTGCTCTACAACGAGCCGGACCTCCGCAACCCGTGGTTCGTCTGCCGCTCGAAATTCTGCAAGCTGTAAAAAAAATGAGGAGCCCGAAAAGGCTCCTCTCCTGTTTTTGGACAAGCGTTATTTTCCCGCCTCGTGGGCCTCGATGTCGCAGGCCCCGCAGTTGCCCGAGCAGCCTGCGGGCTGCCCGTCGGAGCAGTCGGCGGCGCCGTCCGCCTCGCGGGTCTCGTGCACGGCGCATTTGATGCCCAGCCGCTGCATGTTCTTGTTGGTCGAGATTTCGGAGTCGATGTGGTGGCCCTTAACCATCAGGGTCAGCGACATGCCGGCGACGAACAGTCCGACGGCCGCGACGGCGCATAGTATGACGATTAACCAGGTTGGCATGGGATTCAGTTTTTTAGTGCCCGAAATTTGGGGTTTCCGGGACAAATGTATACATTTGTAAGATAAATTGCAAAAATGTTGCCCATCCTTTCCGGAGGGCGTATTGTGCAGACTAAATTGACGCAAGTATGAAAATCGTGATAGCGGGTGCGGGTGAGATGGGCAGCCATCTGGCGCGGATGCTCAGCGGCAACGGCCACGACATCACCGTCATCGACGGCGATCAGAAACTGCTTTCGGAAGTGAGCAGCCTGGCCGACGTGATTACCGTCGAGGGCGATTCGACGATCTTCGCCGTGCTGCGCAAGGCTTCGGTGCGCAAATGCGACCTGTTCATCGCCGTCAACCACGAGGAGAACGCCAACGTCGTGGCGGCGATGCTGGCCAAGAAACTCGGGGCCAGGAAATCCATCGCCCGCATCGACAACAACGAATACCTCGAACCCAATAACAAGGAGATGTTCATCGACATGGGCATCGACTACCTGTTCTATCCCGAGAAGGTCGCGGCCCGCGAGGTCATCAACCTGCTGGGACACACTTCGACCACGGAATATGTCGATTTTTCGAGCGGCAAGCTCTCGCTGGTGGTCTTCCGCCTCGAACCGGCCTCGCCGCTGGTGGGGCAGGTGCTCACGGGCTTCGCCGACGAGACGCCGCTGAGCTACCGCACGGTGGCCATCACGCGCGGCGGGCAGACGATCATCCCCCGCGAGGGCGAGCAGTTCATGGAGGGCGACATGGTCTACGTCATCGCCCGGCAGGACGCCGTCAGGGAGGTGATGGAGTTCTCGGGGCAGTCGAACATCGAGATCAAAAACATGATGATCCTCGGCGGTTCGCGCATCGGCATCCGCATCGCCACGGAGCTGCAGGACGAGGTGAACATCAAACTGGTGGACTACAATGCCGACAAGGCCTACCGGCTGGCCGAGATGCTCGACAAAACGCTGATAATCAACGAGGACGGCCGCAATACGGATGCCATGATGGAGGAGGGCCTCGCGAATATGGATGCCTTCGTGGCCGTCACGGGCCGCAGCGAGACCAACATCCTGGCGGCGATGCTCGCCAAGCGCATGGGGGTCAAAAAGGTCATCGCGGAGGTCGAGAACATGAACTATATCAACCTCGCCGAGTCGATCGGCATCGATACGATCATCAACAAGAAGCTGGTGACGGCGTCGAACATCTTCCGCTTCACGATGTCGACCGACGTGCAGGCGATCAAATGCCTGACGGGCAGCGACGCCGAGGTGCTGGAGTTCATCGTCAAACCCAACTCCCCGGCCACGAAGTCCCGGATCAAAGACCTCGGGCTGCCCGAGGACACGATTATCGGGGGCATCGTCCGCGGCGACAAGGTTTTCATCGCGGTGGACAACATGGAGATAAATCCCTACGACCGGGTGGTGGTCTTCGCCATGCCGGGGGCGGTGGGAAAGGTCGGATATTACTTTAATTGAGCAACGTGTCTTTCCGCAATATAATCCTCAGGGCGTGGTTCTCGCAGCGTGAAAGGTCGATCGACCGCTTCCGCCGCCGTCCCGTCGAAACCCAGGAACGGATGTTCCGCCGGCTGCTGCGCCGGGGACGGCTCACGGAGTTCGGCGACCGATACGACCTGCGGCATATCCGCTCGGTGGAGCGGTTCCAGTCGCAGGTCGAGACGTTCGACTACGAGACTTTCAAACCCTACATCGAACGGATGATGGAGGGGGTGCGGAGCGTCGCGTTCCCGGGCCGGGTGTCGCTGTTCGCCCGTTCGTCGGGCACCACCTCGGACCGGAGCAAATATATCCCCGTGACGATGGAGTCGCTGTGGTGGAACCATACGCTGGGCATGCGCGACGTGGCGACGGTCTTTTCGTCCAACTACCCCAGGTCGCGGGTCTTCGAGGGCAAGACCCTGACGCTGGGCGGCTCGTGCAGCCGTGAGGGACGCAATCTGGTGGGCGACCTCTCGGCGCTGCTGATCCACGAGACGACGTTCTGGAGCGGCTGGTTCCGGGCTCCGCGGACCGAGACGGCGATCATTCCGGATTTCGACGCGAAGGTCGAGGCGATCTGCCGCGAGTGCGTCGGCGAACGGATCACCGCCTTTGCGGGTGTGCCGTCGTGGAACCTGGCGATGATGCGCCGCGTACTGGAATACACCGGCAAGCGGAACCTGCTGGAAGTGTGGCCCGACCTGGAGATGTTCGCCCACGGGGGCGTGGAGTTCGCACCCTATCGGACGACGTTCGAGGAGCTGATCCCCTCGGAGCGGATGAAATACATGGAGACCTACAACGCTTCGGAGGGTTTTTTCGCCATGGCCGACGATCCCGCGCGCAGCGACATGCTGCTGATGCTCGATTACGGCACGTTCTTCGAGTTCCGCAACGGGACGCAGGTCGTGCCGCTGGAGGGCGTGGAGTGCGGAAAGGTTTACGCCGTGCTCATCACGTCGAACAACGGACTGTGGCGCTACGAGATCGGCGATACGGTGGAGTTCACCTCGACGAACCCCTACCGCATCCGCTTTGCGGGCCGCACGCGGCAGTATATCAACGTTTTCGGCGAGGAACTGATCGTCGACAACGCCGAGCATGCCCTGCTGGCGGCCTGCCGCAAGACCGGGGCTGTGGTGAGCGAATACAGCGTCGCGCCGTGCTACATGTCGCTGCGCGAACGCGGAGCCCACGAATGGATCGTGGAGTTCGAACGCGAGCCCGACAGCCGCGAGCGTTTCGCCGAGGCGCTGGACGAGGAGCTGCGGGCCGTCAATTCGGACTACGACGCCAAGCGCCGGACCACGCTCGAGCGGCAGCGCCTGACCGTGGTGGAGCGGGGGACGTTTCTCGCGTGGATGCGCGCGCGGGGTAAGAACAAGGTTCCGCGGCTCGTGAACGACCGCCGTGTGGCCGACGAGATATTGGTATTCCAAACCGAACCGGCCCTTTGAGGCTTGTCCGTCCGCATTCCGGTCGCGTTGCGACAAGCCCCTCCCGAGGGCCGTTTAAGAAACGGCTTTTAGAAGATGGTAGCGCAGAATTGGAACCGATGCCCAACAGCCGCGCATCGCCCCAAAAGCCCGGCTCTTAGCCGGGGAGGGTCAGACTTGTAAACGACGCCGGAGGCGGCGAGTATACAAGGTTCGGAGGCGAGAAAACGATTGAAAAATATAAAACCCTATACTACTATGTACATAGCCATAGCCGGAAACATCGGGAGCGGGAAAACCACGCTGACCCAAATCCTTACGAAGCGCTACGACGCCAAGTGCTACCTCGAGGAGTGCGACAACCCCTACATCGGCGATTTTTACGAGGACATGAACCGCTGGGCGTTCAACCTCCAGATTTCGTTCCTCGGGAGCCGCATCCAGCAGACGATGGACATGCTGGCCGACTGCCGTTCGGGGGTGATCTTCCAGGACCGCACGATTTACGAGGATGCCCACATCTTCGCCGACAACCTCCACGAAATGGGGCTGATGACCACGCGCGACATCGAGACCTACATGAAGATTTTCCGGCTCGTGACGACGCTCATCCCCAAGCCCGATCTGCTGATTTACCTTAAAGCGAGCGTTCCGACGCTCATCTCGCAAATCCGCAAGCGCGGCCGCGAGTACGAGATGAATATCGACGAGCTGTATCTCAAACGGCTGAACGACAAATACAATCACTGGATCGAGAACCTCTACGGAGGCGAAGTGCTCGTCATCGACAAGGACCACGAGGATTTCGTGTCGAACCCGGCCGTGCTGGAGAAAATCTGTGCGCAGCTGGATGCGATCAAAGCCCGGAAACGCAGAGGATGACGCTGCCTGCGAAATTCGTCGAACGGGTCCTGTGCGACCTGGGTGAGGCCGGGGGACGCGCCCTCTGCGCCGCGCTCGACGGGACGCCGCCGGTATCGGTGCGGATCAACCCCGCGAAAGCGGCCGCCGATGCGCTGCCCGCGCTGGAAATTGCCGGGCAGGTGCCGTGGTGCCGCGACGGGCGTTACCTCGCCGCGCGTCCGCCCTTTACGTTCGACCCCGATTTCCACGCCGGGGCCTATTACGTGCAGGAGGCTTCGTCGCAGTTCGTAGGGCACCTGCTGGCGGATGCCGGGGCCGAAGGGGCCCGCATCCTCGACCTGTGTGCGGCTCCGGGCGGCAAGACGACGCTTTACGCCTCGCTGGCCGGACCCGACGGACTGGTCGTCGCCAACGAGATCGACCGCCGCCGTGCCGCGGTGCTTGCGGACAACGTGCGCAAGTGGGGCACGGGCAATGTGGCCGTCACGACCTGCGAACCCCGTTTGCTGGGTGATTTCGAGGCGTGGTTCGATATCGTGGCCGTGGACGCTCCCTGCTCCGGCGAGGGGATGTTCCGCAAGGACGGCGAGGCCCGCGGCGCGTGGAGCGAGGGCAATGTGAAACAGTGCGCGGCGCGTCAGGACGACATCCTGCGCGAGGCGTGGCGGGCCCTGAAACCGGGCGGAACGCTCGTGTACAGCACCTGTACGTTCAACCGCGACGAGGACGAGGGTTCGCTGGAGCGGATGCTCGCATGGGCCGGCGACGAGGTCGCCGAATCGGAAGAGATCGCCGTGGAGGATGCGTGGGGCATCGCCTGCGGCCGTGTCGGAGCGTTCCGGACGTTCCGGTTCTATCCCCACAGGGCCTGCGGCGAGGGATTCTTCGCCGCCGTGGCCCGCAAGTCGTTCGACGCCGGGGGCCGCATGCGCACCCCGAGGGCGCGGCGCACGGTATTTGCGGCGGTGGACCGGAAGGGCGTCGCCGAACTGGTCCGCTGGGTCCGGGAGCCGGACCGGATGTGTTTCGCGCAGGTCGCCGATACGCTTTATGCGTGGTATGCCGCGCAGTCCGATGCCGTGCGGGCCTTATCCGAGGCGCTGCCCGTCATTTATTCGGGCGTGGCGATGGGGCAGGTGTTCAAAGGAACGCTCAAACCCGATTCCGCGCTGGCGTTTTTCGACGGGTTGAACCGCGCAGCGGTGCCCGTCGCGGAACTGGACGGGGAGGAGGCGCTGCGTTTCCTGCGCAAACAGGACATCGCCGCCGCAGGGCTGGCCGAGGGGGTGAACCTCGTGTGCTCGCGGGGACGTGCGCTGGGGTTTGCCAAACGGATCGGTGCACGGGTCAACAACATGTACCCCAATTCGTTGCGAATTATAAAACAATAGATATGGCCGAGAAACTTTACTATTCGATGGGCGAGGTGGCCGAAATGTTCGACGTCAATACGTCGCTCATCCGCCATTGGGAGTCGCAGTTCTCCATCCTCCGCCCCAAGCGCAACAAGAAGGGCAACCGCCTCTTCTCGCCGCAGGATGTCGAGAACCTGAAGCTGATCTACCATTTGGTCAAAGAGCGCGGCATGACGCTCGAAGGAGCCAAGAAAGCGCTCCGCAAGGGGCCTGCCGGGAGCGGCGTGGACCGCGATGCCGAGCTGATGGAGCGCCTGCAGCACATCCGGGCCCTGCTGGTCGAGGTCCGCGAGGACCTGAAAGCCGGCGCGGGGGAGATCGTGGCCGATGCGGATGCCGCTGATGATGCCGCCGCTGATTCCGAAGCCGCCCCCGTGCGCCGCCGGGCCCGGGCCGTGGTGAAGATCGATGAGTCGACGGGCGGGGAGCTTCCCGATACCGGGCAGGAGGCCGCCAAACGCACGGCCCGCAAGCCCCGCCGCAAGAAAGAGGAGGCCGAGAACAAAGAATTGTTCGCGTTCTACGAACAATCCTTATTTTAAGGATTGTTCGTAGAGATGCTGTCCGTCCGTGGAGGTATCGTTTATGGGATTGCGGCTTCGTCGGGCGTATTCACGGCGTGCCGCCGTGTTTGCAAATCTGACCCACCCCCCAAACCCCCGCCTCGGCGGGGGCTTAATGGACAAGATGGATGAAAAAACGAGGATATTTATGAAAATCAGTGAAATAACATCGATCATCGAACGCTTTGCCCCGCTTGGGTGGCAGGAATCGTATGACAATGCGGGACTTATCGTCGGGCGTCCCGACGACGAGGTGCACAAAGCCCTGCTGGCCGTGGACGTGACGGAGGAGGTGCTGGACGAGGCCGAAGCCGAGGGGTGCGATATCGTATTGACACACCATCCGATCGTCTTCCATGCACTCAAACGTTTCAATTCGGCGGACCCCGTGCAGCGGTGCGTCGAGCGGGCCATCCGCAGCCGGATCGCCCTCTATGCCTGCCACACCAACCTCGACAGCGCCCCCGGGGGGATGAGCTGGCGGCTGGCCGAAATGCTGGGCGTGGGGGAATTGGAGGTGCTGCAGCCCTCGGAAGCCGGCGTGGGCGTGGGATTCGGCGTCGTGGGCGAACTGCCCGAAGCCGTTGACACCGTGGAATTTATGCGGTTTATCCAGCAGCGGATCGGGGTAAAGGCCATACGGCACAGCGACACAGCGACTTCCGCGGTGCGCCGCGTGGCGGTCTGCACCGGCGCCGGGGCCTCGCTGATCGGCGACGCACGCCGCGCCGGGGCCGATATTTACATCACCGCAGACCTGAAGTACAACGACTTCATGGCACCCGATAAAGCCCTCACGGTAGCGGATATAGGCCATTTTGAGAGCGAATATTGCGCAATTGAACTATTATTTGATATTTTATCGAAAAATTTATGTACCTTTGCGGTTCGCAAGAGTGAACGCTCTCGCAATCCGGTGAATTATCTGGTGTAAGTCTAAACTATACAGTACATTATATGGCAACACAAAAAAAGACGGCCGAGGTTGATTACTCGATGCAGGAGAAGATCCTGGCGCTCTACGAGCTGCAGAAGATCGACA
>ERZ1673699.1626-NODE-1626-length-17282-cov-6.185465_pt1 | contig 17282 bp, 19 predicted proteins | sample MGYA00580229_ERZ1673699 | MGnify/ENA primary metagenome ERZ1673699 (study PRJEB41218, sample SAMN15661785) | gut metagenome | host: Homo sapiens | place: Canada: London | collected 2015-08-20/2019-03-30 | study: EMG produced TPA metagenomics assembly of... | reverse complement strand
TTACCGCCGACCCAACAACTTCACACACAACACCCGCTGTAAGCACACGCTTACAGCGGGTGTTGTGCTATGCGCGGCCTATGCCCCACGAAACCACCCCGTGAACATCCGCATTGCGGACAACAACGCCCGCACCAACTATGGTGGCGCACCCACGAAAACTCGGTTCCGGGCTACAGTCCGCATTGCGGATAACCGGGGCGACACCACCCGGCGGGGCGCGACCTGCCAACTAGGGGGCCGCATAGGTCGCGGGGCCAGCACACGCAGCCACGATGACGCCTACTGTGGGGCGAAAGTCGAGTACCGGACGTCGAGTACGCCCGCGTACACCGATGAACTCGACCTCCACTACTCGACCAACAACGCACCCACAACACCCCGGGGCCGGCCCAGACTCCGCATTGCGGACAACTACGCCTACACCAACAATGGGTGTACGCCCACGAAAACTCGGTTCCGGGCCACAGTCCGCAATGCGGACAACCGCACCAGCACCAACAATGGGGAACACCCACAAATCGTTGTACAGGTGGCGACCTAGAGAGACGGCGGCTACAGAGTTGGCCAGGCTTCGCTCAGCCGGAAGTCCCGAGCATCTCCGCTCAGTGGGTCGGTGAACTCTAGCTTGGTGCACCGCAGCAGCATCGGTACGGAGAAGTCCTCGCCGTCGGCGGGCAGCAAAGTGGGGTATATGCGGTCGCCGAGGATGGGCGCCGCTTCCGTCATCATCTGCACGCGGAGTTGGTGGGTGCGGCCGGTTTCGGGCTGCAAGACATACCGCCCCAACGCGCCTGAAACGCCGTAGCGCTTCTGCAACGCCACCTCGAGGGCTGGTTCTAACCGCGAAACGCTCGCTACCACGGTTGACGCGTTCGGCTCCGCGCCAGGTACCAACCGGGCGGCGGGCTCGCCGGATTGTTTGGTTAGGTGGTGGTGCCAGGGGGTGGCCGGAGGGACGTCGTGAAGCAGTGCGATTGCTTCGTACTCCTTGCGGACCTTGCGGCGCGCGAAAAGTTCCTGATATGCACCGCGGATCTCGCGTCGTTTGGTCAGTAGAAGGAGACCGGAGGTTGCGCGGTCGAGGCGGTGAGCGGGCGTGAGCTCTTCGTTGCCGGTTGCGCGCCGCAGCCGCACGGTTGCGGTTTCGGTGATGTGGGACGCGCGCGGCATGGTGGCCATGAACGGGGGTTTGTCCACGACGAGGAGGTCGTCGTCCTCGTAGACCGTGGTGATCTCGAAGGGCACCGGCTTCTCGGGCGCGGGCCGGCGGTAGAAGAAGACGTCGGTGCCGGGTTCCAGCCAGGTCTCTGGGGTCAGCGGTGAGCCATCGCGCTTAACGACGAGACCTTCGGCAAACCTCGCCAGCACCGCATCCACGTTGTCGTCTGGATGGCGGTGGCGCTGGGTGGACACGAGATGCCAGATGAAGTCGGCGGCCGAGATGCCCGGTCCCTCTGGCACGCGTGCGCGGGTGGCGCCGAGGCCGTCGCGGGGCGGCAGCGGCCCCGTATTCTTAGTCTTCTTCCGTGCCATGTGTGTAGTAGATTAGCCGCCATGGATTTAGGAGCATTGGTTGAACCGCTGACGGCATTTTTCTCCGAGGGCATCGGCAAAGCCATCATGGACGTCCTGAGCGTGATCTACCAGGTGTTGTTCCCGGCAAACGCTCCGGCGGCGACGCCGCAGGAACTGCCACGCTAACTTCCCGGACGGCACTAGACTGGGGGGTATAACCAGCCGATCCGAGGAAAGGTTTGCATATGACCCAGGAAGATATCGTTGTTGTTGCCGTAGACGGCAGCCCCGCCTCCGACAATGCAGTGCGTTGGGCCGCGAACACGGCGATGAAGCGCAACATTCCGCTGCGTCTCGCGGCATCCTACTCCATGCCGCAATTCCTCTACGCGGAGGGCATGGTGCCGCCGCAGGAGGTCTTCGACGAGCTGCAGCGCGAAACCCTGCAGACCGTGGACCGCGCGCGCGAGATCGCGCTCGAGGTTGCGCCGGATCTGCACATCGGCCACGCGGTCGCGGAAGGCTCCCCGATCGACATGCTGCTGGAGATGTCCAAGGAATCCACCATGGTGGTTATGGGCTCCCGCGGCCTGAGCGGGATCTCGGGCATGGTGCTCGGTTCGGTCTCCGGTGCCGTCGTCTCGCACGCGTCCTGCCCGGTGGTGGTCGTGCGCGAGGACAATGCGGTGACGGAGGCGAACAAGTACGGCCCCGTCGTGGTCGGCGTGGACGGCTCGGATGTGTCGCGGCGTGCTACCGAGGTGGCCTTCGAAGAGGCGGCCGCACGCGGTGCTGAGCTGCACGCGGTGCACACCTGGGTAGACACCCAGATCCAAGGGCCGGGCGCAGGCTACGCGGTGTCTGAGGACCACTGGCAGGCCGTGCAGGCGGAAAAGGACGAGCTGCTGGGCACGTACCTGAACGAACTGGCAAAGCAGTACCCGGAAGTCGAGGTAAAGAAGACCATTACCCGCGACCGTCCGGTGCGTGCGCTGGCCAGCGCCGCGCAGGGCGCGCAGCTGCTGGTCACCGGTTCGCACGGCCGCGGCGGCTTCAAGGGTATGCTGCTGGGCTCGACTTCGCGTGCGCTGCTGCAGGAGGCACCGTGCCCCATGATGGTCGTGCGTACACAAGATTTGTAAGCGAATTGTTACGCAATTGCGTGCGATGTGTTGCCTACGCAATCCATAAGGGGCGCATAATGGCTCCCGTACTGATTAACAATTAGAAGGGTTTGAAACACTATGGCACCTGCAATGGGTCTTATCGGTTGGATTGTTATCGGCGGTCTTGCTGGCTGGATCGGTTCCAAGATCCAGAACCGTGACGCGCAGATGGGCCTCGGCCTGAACATCGTGGTCGGCATTATCGGCGGTCTGCTTGGCGGCTGGCTGCTGTCCGTGTTCGGTGTCGACGTTGCCGGTGGCGGGCTGTTCTTCAGCTTCCTCACCTGCCTGCTCGGCGCGGTGATTTTGCTGTGGATCATCAATCTGGTGACCAGCAAGCGTCGATAGGCGAAAGTGTGAAATCCCTCGGGTGGAACCCGGGGGATTTTTTCGCGCCCGGTGGACTATACGTACCGGTTTGTCTATATTGATATGCGACCGACGCACGAAGGAGTTTTCCTTGGCCACCACCAGCAAGAAGAAGCCAGCGCAGCGACGCCGGGACCGGCCGAGCCCGCGCCAGCGGCTGCTGGACGCTGCGACAAAACTGTTCACCGAAGAAGGCATCCGCGTCATCGGCATCGACCGGATCCTGCGCGAAGCGGACGTGGCCAAGGCCTCGCTGTACTCGCTGTTGGGCTCGAAGGACAACCTCGTCATCGCCTACCTGGAGCAGCTGGACGAGCAATTCCGCGCCCGGTGGGGCGAGCGCGCCGCGAAGGCGCCGGACGCGGACGCGAAGATCCTCGCGTTCTTCGACATGGCTATCGACGAAGAGCCGGACAAGGACTTCCGCGGCTCACCCTTCCTCAACGCCGCCGGTGAATACCCACGCCCCGAGGTGGAGTCGGAGGAACGCATCATCGCGGCGTGCATGGCGCACCGGTCGTGGATGCACGAGACCATCACCGCCCTGTTGACGGAGAAGAACGGCTACGAGTCTTCTGCGCTTGCGGACGAGCTGCTGATCTTCCTCGACGGCGGGCTGTCCGGCGCGAGGATCCTGCACAGCGTCGAGCCGCTGCGCACCGCCCGCGCCCTGGCGGAAAACACGCTGGGTGCGCCGCCGCCGGATTACTCCATCTAACGCACCGGCGCTACGCTGAGCCGCATGACCACGCCCCCCATGCATACGCAGCCGCGCCGCATCACCGTTTCGCAGGTGATCGGCGAGCTGCTGCTCACGTTCGGCGTGCTGCTGCTGTTGTTCGCGTTCTACGAGTCCTACTGGACCAATATCGCCTCGGGCAAGATGCAGGACGAGGTGCAGACCCGGCTGGAAGAGCAGTGGGTCAACCCCCGTCAGGCCAAGGCCACGAAGCTGGGCGACGCGTTCGCGCGCATGTACATCCCGGCGTTCGGCCAGGACTACCAGTTCGCCATCGTTGAGGGCGTGCAGGAGCACCAGCTGCTCACCGGACCGGGCCGCTACCCGGGCACCCAGATGCCGGGCGAGGACGGCAACTTCGCCGTCGCCGGGCACCGCGTGGGCAAGGGCGCCCCGTTCAACGACTTAGGTGCGTTGAAGGCTTGCGACGCCATCGTGGTGGAAACGCAGACCGAGTGGGTGACCTACCGCGTGATGCCGATGTCGCTAGACCCGGGGGAGCGCCGCAGGGAGGGCATCGATTGCCTGCCCGGCGAGCTGAACGAGCGCATCGCGGCTGGCGACTACGCGCAGGTGAAGGGCCGCGAGATCACGCTGCCGGGTGACATTGAGGTGGTCAACCCCATCCCGGGCAACCGCTCGACGAAGGTGGAGCCGGGCATGGAAGGGCTGATCACGCTGACCACGTGCCACCCGCAGTTCTCCAACGCGGAGCGCATGATCATCCACGCGGTGCGCACGGAGGTGCAGCCGAAGGACCCGTCGGGCGCGCTGCCGCCCGCCATGAAAGCCCAGAAAGAGGTGCGATAACGATGTATGCGGCACTGTGGCGCAAGCTTCCCGGCCCCGCTCCGGTGAAGTGGCTGCTCACCCTGATCATTCTGGTGGGCGTGTTCTTCCTGCTCATGGAGGTTGTCTACCCGTGGGTGTCGTCGATGATGCCGTACAACGACGTCGCGGTGTAACCCCCTAGAGCCAGCGCGGCACCGGCGGCGCCCACGCGCGCAGCTTGGCCAGGAGTTCCTGAGGGTCGTCGGCGATGACCATGTGCGCCCGGTCGGTGCGGCGCATGAAGCCCTGGTCCACCATGTGGTCGATCATCGCCACCAGCGGCGCCCAGAACTCGCTGCCCAACAGCCCGATGGGTTTTTGGTGCAGGCCGAGTTGTTGGCTGGTCCATTCCTCGAACAGCTCGTCCAGGGTGCCGGCGCCGCCGGGCAGGGCCACGATGGCGTCTGCAAGCTCGCTCATGCGGGCCTTGCGCTCGGACATCGTGGTCACCACCTCGAGGCGCTCGAGCCCTTCGTACTGCAGCTCGTAGTTGACCAGGTGCTCGGTGAGGACTCCAATGCTTGTCGACGCCCCCTCGGCCACCTCACCCATCAGCCCCAATTTGGACCCGCCGTAGACCAAGGTGATGTCGGCCTCTGCCAACGCCTCGCCGAACGCCCTGGCCAGCTTTGCGTTAGCAGGGTTGGTGCCGTCGCGCGCCCCGGCGTAGACCGCGATGGCTTCGATCTCGCGGGACTTCAGCGCCGGGAAGATCTCGCCGCGCAGCAGCGGCGCGAGCTCGGCATCGGGGGTGACAGGGTCGATCCAGCGGGCCTCGGCGATCTCCGCGGCAGGCACGGGGGACAGGCCGGCGCCGGGGTGCAAAAACACCGTGGAGGTGACGGTGCAGCCGGGTTCGTTGGAGGCGGGTGCGCTGAACTGGCCCAGGTAGCTCAGATCTTCCGCGTCGACGTCTAGGCCGACCTCTTCCCGGGTCTCCCGCAGTGCGGTGTCCACCAGCGTCTCGCCGGGCTCCGGCTTACCGCCCGGCAGCTGGAAGCGCGGGCTGGTGTGTTTGCGCACGCACAGCACGCGGCCCTGCTCGTCGGTGAACACGATGGCGGCTACGGAGATATTCACAGGGCCAGGTTAGCGATTACTTCCTTAGCCACCGTTTCGGCCTTCACGGACTCGTGCTGGTTGGTGAACACCGCCACCGCGGTGGGCCCTTTGGCCACGGCGTACGCTGCACCGATGCGGCCAGGCACGTCCCCGCCGCCGTGGCGGCCGCCGTCCCACCCGCCGGGAAGCGTCGCCGGCTGGGTCAGGTCCACCGGAGCGACGAAGTCCACCACGGCGCGGGCGTCTTCCTCCGAGTCCATGTGGCGCACCAGCACGGTCAGCTGCGGCTCCTCGGGGTAGGACCAAAACTGGCACGCGGGCGGATCGAAGCGGGTGTCCGTGCCCACGCCGGTGACACGCTGGCCGTTGGTCTGCGCCACCCACTCGGTGTCCAGGTAGGGGCATTCGGTCCAGCTATCGCGCGGGGTGTCGGGGAGTGCTTCTACTGGTAGGGCGGGTTCGGGTGCGGGGGCGGCCGAAGGGTCGTCGATAGGCGAAGGCTCCTGCGAACACCCGGCGAGGGCGAGCACGAACAGGGCGGTGGGTACTCTCAGACGCATGAGCTCCAGATTAGTGCTGTTGGAGCAGCATCCCGGAAAGACCGCGGACTACCGGGCGCTCGACTCGGGCATCACGGTGCTAGCGGTGTGCCTCATGCTCGTCTCGTTCGGCGCGCTCGCGCGTATGCCGCTCAATAGCGCGCTGCTGCACATTGTGCTGACCGCGGCGTTCGCGTTTCTGCTGTTCTACGGCATGGTGGAGATGCACCGCTGGGGCGCGTGGGGGCGCGTCGCGTGGATGCTGGGGGCGACGGCGGTGTGGGTGGCGGACATGACCGTCTCGCCCGTAGCCGTGTACTGGGTGTTCGTGCTGTTTTTCGTGGCGCTGCGCGCCTTTGACAACTGGATCGGCTACGCGTGGGTGGTGGCGTGCCTGGGCATTTCGATTGCCATGCAGATCCCGACCGGTCTCACCCTCGGCGGGATCATGGGCCCGGCGCTGTCCGCAGTGGTTGTGGTGGCGATCGCGTACGCCTTCGACACCATCACCCGCGTCAGCCGCGAGAGGCAGCAGCTTATCGACGAACTGCTGGCCACACGCGACCGCCTCGCCGACACCGAACGCGCCGCCGGCGTGGCCCAAGAGCGCGAACGCCTCGCGCACGAGCTGCACGACACGGTGGCGCAGAACCTGTCGTCGATCCAGATGCTGCTGCACTCGGCGGAGCAGGACGTGCGGGCAAGCGGGCTGCCGGAGGATAAGGCGCAGGTGCCGCTGCGGAAGATGGAGACCGCGCGCCGGGCGGCGTCGAACAACCTGGCGGAGACCCGCGCGATGATCGCCGCGCTCGCGCCGGCGCCGCTGACCGAGTCCTCGCTGCGCGACGCGCTGGCGCGGGTGGCCGGGGACTTCGGCGAGGCAGGTGGGCTGGACATCGGGGTGGAAGTCGACGGCGAGGCCGTGCCGCTGCCGATGCGGGTGGAGGCCGGGCTGTTGCGCATCGCCCAGGGCGCGGTGTCCAACGTGGTCAACCACGCCGAGGCGAGCGCTGCCCGCATCACCCTGACCTACGCGCCGGAGGAGGTGCGCCTGGACGTGGTGGACAACGGCCGCGGCTTCGACGTTGACGCGCAGGGCCTCAAACCCAGCGGGCTGGGCCACCTGGGGCTGGACGCGATGCGCTCGCGCGCCGCAGAGCTGGGCGGAAAGCTGGAGATCGAGTCCGCTCCCGGCGGGCCGACGGCGCTGACCGTGGCTGTGCCGGTTAGGATCAACCAAAAGACTGACCTTGACTCTTGCGAGGAGACCGACGTTGATCCGGGTACTGCTGGCTGACGATCACGAGATTGTCCGCCTCGGCCTGCGCTCCGTACTGGAGGCCGCCGAGGACATCAAAGTGGTGGCCGAGGTAGCCACCGCCGAAGGCGCCATTGCCACCGCGCAGGCCGGCGGCATCGACGTTATCCTCATGGACCTGCGCTTCGGCGCGGGCGCGGAAGGCCAGCGCGTGACCACTGGCGCCCAGGCCACCGCCGCGATTCGGGCCAACATGCCCCACCCGCCCAAAGTGCTGGTGGTGACCAACTACGACACGGACGCGGACATCCTCGGCGCCATCGAAGCCGGCGCCGTGGGCTACCTGCTCAAAGACGCCCCGCCTGAGGAGCTCGTCGCGGCCGTGCGCTCCACCGCCCGCGGCGACGCCACCATGTCCCCCGTCGTGCGCGACCGGCTCGAATCCAGGGAGCGCACCCCGCGCTCGTCTTTGACCCCGCGCGAGCTGGAGGTGCTCCAGCTGGTCGCGGCCGGTTCCTCCAACCGCGAAATCGGCCGCCAGCTCATGCTCTCTGAGGCGACTGTGAAATCCCACCTCGTGCACATCTACGACAAGCTGGGCGTGCGCTCGCGCACCTCCGCCGTGGCGTCCGCGCGCGAGCAGGGCGTGCTGTAAGGCTTCGTACCTCGGCCGCTACAGCAGAGGCTTACTTCGACAGTTTGGCGTGCACTTCTGCCGCCAGCTTGTTCAGGTCCTCGTCGATGGAGTTGTGCGCCAGGCGGCGCTGCTCCGGGTTCGCGTGCTCGGCGTTGCGCACGGCCTGCTCCAGCTCGTCCAGGCGTACGCGCGCGTCGCCCTTGAAGCCCTCTCCGAGGTTGTCGGTCTGCTCGATGTTCTGCCGGACGGCGTCGATACGCGCCTTGAGCTCGGCGCCGCGGCCGGAGTGGCGCGCGAGATCCTGCGACGTCAGACCGAGACCGGCGGCGCGGTTGTTCACCTGGCCCTGCTGGAACGAGGTCAGCGCCTTGTACGCCAGCGGCAGCAGCACCGGCACCAGGACGCGGGCGGCGGAGACCCACTGCTTCGCCTTCTTCTGGCTCACGCCGGACTCCTGGATGCGCTTCAGGTGCGCCTTGGCCAGGTCCTTCTCGTGCTTCTGCTTGCGCTTCAGGCCCTTCTTCTCTTCCTTGAGCAGGCGCTTTTCCGCCTTGTCCAAAAGCTTAGCCACGCGCTCGTCGGCCTTCGCCTCCTGCTTGGCCAGCTGGCGCGCGTGCGTCTGCGCCGCCTTGACCTCGGCCTTCGTCTTCGCGCGGGACTTGCGGATGGCCTCAAAAACACCCATGGTTTGCTCTCCTCTAATCGTTCGCTCTATCGCCCACTTACTGTACCTTCCGGGGCACTACCCCTGCCCAGGTATCGTTTGAGGCATTGTGAGTAACGAACCTGTGCGCGCCTCGGACCTCGTGGGCTGCCGCTTCCGCCAGCGGCAGCGCCGCGCGCACCCGGACGTACCCGAATTGCCGGAGGCGCTGCTGCGCCAGCCGCAGATCGACGCCGCCCGCGCCGCCGTGTTCGACCTGCTGCCCGTCAAGCGCGCTCTGGGCGACGGCGCTGGCAAGGCGTTTGTGCGGGTGGACATCGACCCTGGCTCGGATCGCGTCGCAGCGACACAAGATGCTTTTCGACGCCGCGCGCACCTGATCACCAACGCCACCTTGGTCGGCGGGGTGGAGGGAGTGGACGCGGAGGCGGACGTGGACGTGCTCGTGCGCACCAACGCTGGGTACCTGCCCGTGGTGATTTCCAACCACCGCGTGGCGCGGGCTCATCCGAGTGCCGAGCTTTCCATGATCCCCACCGGCCGCCTGGGCCTGGGCCAGCCGTTGACGGTGCACGCGAAGGCGCGGCACCACACCGTGGACGGCTACCGGGTGGCGTTGGCGCACCTGCTGCTCGGCGATCGCGCGGACGGTCGCGGGGCTGTGATCGGCCAGGACCGCACGCGCGCGTACCTGTGCGAGCCGGAGCGTTACGTCGAGCCGCTCCTGGGAGCGCTGCTGGCGCCGCTGCCGGACGAGCCTAAACGGTTGAAACAGTGCGCCACCTGCAGGTTCTGGCCGCTGTGTGAGCCGCGCCTGGTTGAGCTCGACGACATCTCGCTGCTGCTTCCAGGCGGCCGCGGCGACTACTGGCGTGAGCGCGGCATCCATACGGTGCAGCAGCTTATTAGCGAAGCTCCGCCCGAACCCGCCGCCCTCGCCCGCGCCTGGCGCGCCGGCATCCCCGTGCTGCGACGATCCGATTTCGCGCCCGCACCCCGCGCCGACGTGGAGGTGGACGTGGACATGGAGGCGTACCTGGACCAGGGCGCCTACCTGTGGGGCACCTTCGACGGCACCGACTACCGCGCCTTTGCCACCTGGGACGAGGTCGGCGGCGCGGCCGAGGAGGAAAACTTCGCTGCGTTCTGGTCCTGGCTGATGGCGCGCCGGGCCGAAGCGCATGCGGAGGGCAAGACCTTCCGCGCCTACTGCTACGCCGCGGGCGGGGAGAACCACTGGCTGCGCTCGTCCGCCCGCCGGTTCGACTCAGTGGACGCCGGGGAAGTCGCCGCGTTCATCGCCTCCGACGAGTGGGTGGACGTGTTCGCCCATGTGCGCCGCTCGCTCGTGGGCACCGACGGACTGGGACTGAAGGTGCTTGGTCCGGTCGTGGGCTTTGAGTGGGAGGACGACGACGTCGATGGCGAGCGCTCCGTCGCCCTGCGCCGCGCCGCCCGGTTTGGCGACCAGGCCGCCCGCGACATGCTGCTGCGCTACAACGAGGACGACTGCCGCGCCACCCGCGCCGTGCGCGACTTCCTAGATGCCGGCGCGCCGGGCGTGCCCGACTTTGGCGAGGTGTAGGCGAATCGCTGGCCGGGAGGGGTCGAGTCGATTATTCGCACCCCTGACGAGGGCGGTCCAGGGGTCGGAGCGTCGTTAAGAGATAGCCTCCCTAATTACGATGCCGGGCCACCTCTCGCAGATTTCCGCTTTGCCCACTTCCTGCAGACTGGACCCATCGGGGAACACTGTTCGCTCGTCAATCGTTGCTCCGTCAAAGGTGTTCGCGTCGCAACTACACCCCTTTAAATTCGCTGCGACAAGAATCGCACCTCGAAAATCGCACTCCTCTAATTTTGAATCCTCGAAAAGGGACATGCTCAAATCGCACATTGTGAAGTCTGACCCGCGCAGATCGGCTTGTTGGACGATCAATGCGTTGACGTGTGCATGGGAAAAAGTGCACCATTTCAGACTCCCACTGAACGTCGTCGAATCGAGGTACGCGCTCTGGAAATTCCCCTCATCCAACACGCAGTTGTTGAACTCAGCGTAATCCAGGCACGCACCCTGCCACATCAACCCCGACAGTCGGGCGCCGCGTACCCTCACACCCCTCAGGTTGATTTCCGAGAAATTCACCTGAACTTCCGCAGTTCGCCCCTCCGGCCCGGGAGTCAGCGATGCCCAGCTGTAGTTTGGGGAAAACTCATCCCAACTCGCAAGTGAGGGAATGCCAGCCCCTTCGCCCTGCAACGGGGCTCTCAACCTCGCGGAAAGACCCTGAAAAGCGGCGGCGCGTGCGCGCAGAGTCGGATCCTCGTGCTGCTGTTGAGGATCTCCTGAGTGGATAAAGGAAATCAATACATCCACGACCTCCTGCAACCGTCCCGTGTCCCCCGCAGGATCAATGTTGACCCATTGATCAGCAACATGAAGTAGATCAAACACCGACGCTAGTCGTACAAATGATGACCCTGAACTCAGCCCTTGACAAGAACGGAAGAACCGCTCATCTAGCTGTCGACTTGTATCTAATTGCATAAGGTAATTATTCATTGCGGTTGGGCGGAAAATCGTCGCCAGATAAATGGGATTTTCCGCGTCGCGGCATCCCTGCTTCTTTTCAAATGTGTAGCTACGGCTGCCCCCACGTTACTCTGCTACCGCGCGCCCCTCCACAGCGCCGCGGAGACCACAGCGAGCACACCGAGCAGTACGGCGAGCACCGCGACGAACCCGGCCCACGGCAAGCCCTCGTACGCCCAGCCGGTCGCCGCACCCAGGATGGACGAGCCCATGTAGTAGCAGAACACGTACATGCTGGACGCTTCCGCGCGGTCGCGCTCGGCGATGAGGCCGACCCAGCCGGAGGCCGTCGAGTGGAGCGCGAAGAAGCTCGCCGTGAACACCAACAGGCCGGCGAGCGCGACCCACAGGCTGGGCGCGGCCACGGCGAGCGCGCCCGCCAGCATCAGCAGCGCAGAGGCCAGCACGACCACGCCGCGCCCGTAGCGTCGAGAAAGGGCCCCGGCCCGCGCGCTCGACCAGGTGCCGGACAGGTACACCACGTACACCAGGCCAGACAGCGCCGCAGGCAGCCCGTAGTCCAGCACCGCGCGGAAGCCGAAGAAGTTGTACATGGACACGAACACGCCCATCGCGATGAACGCGGTGGCGTACAGCCCCACCAGCCGCGGGTTCTTCAGGTGGCCCAGCATCGCGCGCACTTCCACGCTGGGGCGTATCGACGCCTTCGGCACGAAGTTGCGCTGTTGCGGCAACGCCCACGCCGCCAGCGCCGCCAAGGTGAACGCCACAAGTGCGCTGCCGAACATGGCCCATCGCCAGGAGGCGACCTCCAACAGCCCGGCGGGGATGAGGCGCCCGCTTAGGCCCCCGATGGAGTTGCCGGCGATGTACAGGCCCATCGCGCCGGGCAGGTCGCGCGCGTCCAGTTCTTCTGACAACCAGGTCATGGCCACCGCCGGGGTGCCGGCGATGAGCGCGCCCTGCACTGCGCGAAGGGCGATGAGCTGTCCAGCGGTTTGCGCGAGCGGGAGTGCGAGGCCGAGCGCGGTCGCGCCGAGCGCCGAGACCACCAGCACGCGTCCGCGCCCGTACTTCTCCGACAGGATCGAGGCGGGCACCACGCACAACGCGAGCGCGCCGGTGGCGGCGGAGACGGTCAGCGCGGCGGTGGACGGGCTCACCGCCAGCTCCGTGGTGAGCGTGGGCAGCAGCGCTTGCGTTGCGTACAAGGCGTTGAAGATGGCGAGCCCGAACGCCAGCATGGCCCACGTTGCGCGACGGTATTCCGGGCTGCCTTTCTGCATGCTCACCATGCTAGGAAATCCGGAGCAGGAATTTCGCAAAACCCCTTGCGTGATTAGGTAAGCCTAACCTAGTATCAATTCTGAGTTCGCACGGACTCGACGTATCACAGGGAAAGCCAACGCCCGCCCTTCCGGAAATGGAAGTGGCGGGCGCTGGTGTTAGGGGAGGCGGAGCCGTCGTTAAGCGGATGCCTTTGCGTAACGCTCGTTGACGTCGTCCCAGTTGACAACGTTCCACCATGCCTCGACGTAGTCAGCCTTGACGTTCTTGTACTGCAGGTAGAACGCGTGCTCCCACATATCCAGCATGAGCACCGGGGTGAAGTCCACGGAGATGTTGCCCTGCTGGTCGGTCAGCTGCTGGATGATCAGACGGCCAGCGATGTGGTCGTAGCCCAGCACTGCCCAGCCGGAGCCCTGCAGACCGGTGGCCACGCCAGCGAACTGCTTCTTGAATGCCTCGAAGGAGCCGAAGTCGCGGTCGATGGCCTCAGCGATCTCGCCGGTCGGGTTGCCGCCAGCGTTCGGTGCCATGTTCTTCCAGAAGATGGAGTGGTTGGTGTGGCCACCCAGGTTGAACGCCAGGTTCTTGGACAGGGCGCGCAGGCGGTCCGGGTTAGCCTCACCGTTGCGCTCAGCCTCGAGGGCCTCGAGCGCGGCGTTTGCGCCAGCGACATAGGTCGCGTGGTGCTTGTCGTGGTGCAGCGTCATAATCTCTTCGGAGATGTGCGGCTCCAGCGCGTCGTATGCGTAGGGGAGATCGGGAAGCTCGTAAACAGCCATGATTGATTCCTTTCGTCTGCGAATCAGTTGCGGGCCCCATGGTAGAGAAAATTTGGGAACAGTGTTGTGGCCAAAGTCGTTGTAGGGGGCATGGGATTTCTTTTCGCACCATCGCCAAAGCTTGTCGACGTCAGCTCCGCCCTCCCCGGCCGCCCCGAGCCCGTCCTCGCCAACCCGCGCGAGCACGCCGTGCTGGGCACGCCCACCACGGGGCCGTGGCGCGAGGGGCAAAAACGCGTGCTGGTGGGCGTCGGCTGTTTCTGGGGCGCAGAGAAGATGTACTGGAAGATGGACGGCGTGAACTCCACGTCGGTGGGCTACGCCGGCGGGATCACCCCGAACCCGACCTACCGCGAGGTGTGCTCCGGGCAGACCAACCACGTCGAGGTGGTCGAGGTGGTCTACGACCCTGAGGTGATCACGCTGAAAGACATTGTGAAGGCCGCGCTGGAGGCGCACGACCCGACGCAGGGCTACCGCCAGGGCAACGACGTGGGCACGCAGTACCGCTCCGCGTTCTACACCGACACCGAGGACGAGGCGGAGCAGATCCGCGGGTGGATCCGCCAGTACGAGCAGGACCTGCAAAGCGCCGGTTACGGCGACATCACCACCGAAGTGAAGTCAGTGGAGAAAGACGGGGTGCGCTACTACCTGGCCGAGGAGGAGCACCAGCAGTACCTGCACAAGGTGCCGAACGGCTACTGCCCGCACCACTCCACCGGCGTGGCCTGCGGGATCTAGCTAGTAGCCGTGCTTTGAGGGGAACCCGTCCTTAGGCATGCGGGTCTTCGTGGCGTCGTTGTGGATCCAGCGCGCCACCCGCACCAGCTCGGGGCGGGATAGCGCCGCCCCGTTTGTACCGTCGCCGTGGATCACGCCGTTCCAATACGCGACCGTCTCATCGTGGTAGTTGTGGCCGTGCGGCGAGGGGTAGTCCTTCGACGGCAGCTGGTCGACACCGATCTGCCAGTAGGTCACCAGCGGCATCCACCGCATCGTGTCCAGCGCATCGAGGTGCTGCGCGGCCGGGGCGGGCTCGCCGCGCGAGCCGGGCTCGCGCAGCCAGTCCGGCGCCTTCCACGCCAGGGACGGCTCCCACCACACCACCGGGTCGGAGGCGTGCTGGGCGAAGACGAACCGGGGTTCTGCCCAGGTGTTGGCGTAGGCGTTGCCGCGGAAGTCGTGGCGCAGGTGGGCGGGATGCGCGGTGAAGCGGACGTGGCGGCCGCCGTCGATAAGCGGGAGGCGCTGCGGAGAGCCCTTCTCGCGGTGCCGGGTGAGGTAGCTGTGGTTGCTGGCGAAGCCGGGCGTGCCCGTGAACACGCCGCCGGAGGTTTGCTCGAGGAACTCCTCGACGGTCTCGAACGCGTCCGAGACGCCGTACGCGCCCAGCGATTCGCCGCCGACGTAGAGCTTCGGGCGCTTTTCGAGGTCGAGTTTTTGCAGCTCGTTGCGGATCGCCTCGATGAGCACGCGCGAGGAGTGCACCGGGTTCTTGCGGTCCGCCAAGTACGAGTACGCCGAGGGCAGGTAGGAGTACTGCATGGCCACCACCGCCGAGTCACCGCGGGTGACAAACTCGAAGCCCGAGGTGTGGAAGTCGTTGATCCATCCCGTGCCGGCCGCTGACATCACCGCGATGTGGCTGCGTTCGAAGGCGCCGGTGCGGTGCATCTCTTTGATTGCGACGGCGGCCATAGCTTCGAAATCTGGGGTGTCCTCCTCGCCCAAGTCCAGGCCCACGAAGATACGGATCGGCTCCATCGCCTCGCCGTCAACGAGGCGCTCAATGTCGGCCTTGCGGGGCCCGCCGGCCACCACCGCCCGGCCCTGGCGGCCCATGGTGTTCCAATCCACCGCCGATTCCGGGGAACCGGAACGCTGCGGACGCTGCGGCTGGTCCGCGCCGCGCATGAACTCGCGATCCAGCTCAAGGGCCTGGCGGCCGGCGCGGGTGAGGAAGCGGCGCACCACCATCCGGTCGCCCACCAGGATCAGCAGTGCCCCGCCGCCGACGATCGCCAGCGGCCAGGACGCCACCGGAGGAAGCTTCTTGCCCAACAGCTCGTTGAGCGCGTCGATGAAGGTCTGGATCGCGTCGCCCACAATCAGCACCACCCCGTAGCCCAATGTGCCCAGCGTGACACCGACCAGCTGGGAGCTGACCTTGAACTTCTCGTCGCTTTCCACCAATTCTTCCTGGCGCACGCGGCGGCGCATGGACGTGGCGAAAACACCAAACGTCACCCCAGTCATGGCCAGACGCACCGGGGCGGGAAGCAGGCTCTGCGGTTCGTCGGAGCGGACGGGGCGTAGGGCTTGCGAAGCTACCGTCGCAAAGCCATGGCCGATGCCCTGCAGTACCCCCACATTCAGCGCCGTCGCCCACCAACTGTGCGGTAACAGCGACGGCGACACCGCACCCCACGTGGCCACCTCCGCACCAGCAAGTCCCGCCCGGAAATTCGGCGGCAAGCGGCGCAACCCCCGCATCCGCAACGCCGGAGAAATATCGCCCAGGACCTCCAACGCCGCCATCGGCAAGGCCAGCACGCCATCGCGCCTGACGGAAAAACGCCTCCGGGCGCGCTCAAGCGCATCGGGGAGCTTGTCGAGGGCTACGCGAAAATCCTGGAAAGACACAGGCGCAATTGTTCCAAAAATTCTCCAGTCGCGGGGGCCGCTGCGCGCGGGTAGCCTCGGGGGCCGTGAGCGAACTGAGGGTTCCCAAGATTGTTGCGCACCGCGGATTCTCCGGCCACTACCCAGAACTGACGCGCCGGGCGTTCGAAGAAGCGTTGAAACTGCCCATCCACGGCATCGAATGCGACGTGCGCTTGAGCCGCGACGGGCGAGTGGTGGTCTTCCACGACGCTTCGGTCAACCGCACCACCGACGGCCGCGGGCGCGTGGACTGCATGGACTTCGCTGACTTGCTTCAGCTCAACTGCGGCACCCGCGAGGAACCGCAGCAGATGATGTGCCTGGAAGAACTGCTCGAACTCATGCAGGACCACCCCGACAAGCACCTCTACATAGAGACAAAGCACCCCACCATCTACGGGCCCGAAGTGGACGAGCAGACACTCCGCACCCTGCGCTACGCCGGGCTGCACGAAGCGGAGAACGTGCACATCATCTCCTTTTCCCACCGCGCCGTGCGCTACTTCACCGAGATGGCGCCGGAGCTGGAGACCTTTTACCTGTTCCGCCTGAAAGAGATGCGGTGGAACCGCAAGAGCCGCATGTTCTCCCGCCCCTACGGCGTCGGCCCCGCGCTGCAGCACCTGCAGCTGCGCCAAGAGCTGTTGGGCTACCGCGGCTTGAAGACGTACACGTGGACCGTGAACACCCCACGTCAGATGCGGTGGTGCGCCGACAACGGCGTGGACGTCATCGCCACCGACCTGCCGGACGTGGCACTCGCGGCGTTCGGGCAGGTGCCGGCCGCGGCGGTGGCGGGGTAGATCGGCCGGGTATCCGCAGTGTAGGGCGCTGCTGCCGGTACGATTGCGCGCATGGTGCAACGCAAGCCGAAAAAGAAGAAGAACCGCGAGGACCTGCCCGAGGGCATGACCCGCCGCGAGGCCAAACTGGCCGCCCGCGCAGCCGAGCGCGAGAAGCTGCAGAAGGACCCCCGCCCGTTCGGCGGCCTAGCAGCAGAGGCCGACCTGGTCGCGCTGCAGGAGTTCGTGCCGTCAGCCGTGGTGACATTTGAGGTCAAGGGCACCCCGGTAAACATCGCCACCGTGCTGCCGGGTGCCGGCGCCGCGCTGGTGCGCGAAGAGTCCCAGGGCGGCGAGCGTTTCGTGGCCCTGCAGGTCACCTCCCACTCCCAGAACCCGGGCCGCGACCTCGCGTACGCCCTGAACT